>Ga0185299_10000574_pt1 | contig 94353 bp, 85 predicted proteins | sample PaiPotPPA55metaG_FD_128002 | JGI IMG/M metagenome (GOLD analysis project Ga0185299, IMG submission 128002) | Iron sulfur acid spring bacterial and archeal communities from Banff, Canada, to study Microbial Dark Matter (Phase II) - Paint Pots PPA... ... | reverse complement strand
ATAATCATGGACAAGAGTTGATCGCCGTGTATCGCTATAGCCGCGCAGACCTGCTACGCATTCTCCGGCTCGTTCCTCGCCAGCTTCAGACCTGGGAGAAGGCGGGACTGGTAACGGCGGGCGAAGAGTATTCTTTTTTCGATCTCGTGCAGATAAAGAAAGTGCGCGACCTCTGCGCCCAGCGTGTTCGGCCGGCCGTCATCCGGCAATCGCTCGAAGCCATGCAGAAACAGGTCGCCGGCATGGAGAATCCACTGCTTGAGGCCGGCGCCTATCAGAGCGGACATCGCATCGCTTTCCGGCATCAGGGGCGGTTGCTTGAGCCCATCGCTGGTCAGTTCATGTTCGACTTCGCGTCCGAAGAAAGAAAAGTGGTAACCAGTTCGCCGCGTAATGGACTGGACCTGGTGGTGACCGACGTTGCCGACTTGTTTGCGCGCGGGATCACGCTGGAAGAAAATCCCTCCACGCAGAACGAGGCGATCACAACTTATTTAAAGGTTCTCGAAATGGATCCCATTCACGCCGCCGCGCACATCAATCTGGGCACGCTGTACTACAACCGCCAGGAATACGCGCTCGCCGAAAGGCACTACCGTTCGGCGATTCAGATCGATCCCCGCTATGCGCTTGCCTATTTCGACCTGGGCAACGTGCTCGACGAAACCGGACGCGTCGAAGAAGCTATCAACACGTATAAGACCGCGATTCAACTCGCGCCCACCTACGCCGACGCGCACTACAACATCGCACTGGCCTATGAGAAGATACGCGAGCCACGCAAGGCGCTGCAACACTGGCGCGCCTACGTGAAGCTCGACACTACCGGCCCCTGGACCGTGCACGCCAAACATCAGATCCAGCGCATCCTGCAGAGCGACAGCCTGAAGTTGGTGCACTCCCGCAAGGCGAACTGAAGAGCGCTGTGTAAGGACTCCGTTTGTGCCGCCGCTCAAGGAGAGTTGTTTCCCACGTATACTCAGGCATCACCTCTATATCCAGGAGAGCAGGAGATCAAGATGAACCTCTATCGGCGAATTGTGATGCTGAGTCTCGCGCTGGCCGTCGCAACGAGCGGAGTCTGCTTTAGTCAGGCGGCTCCAAAGAAGACGGAAATTTATTCCGAGAGCGCCGATGCACACGCTGAAATCAAAGAGGCTTTGCAGAAGGCTGCAGCGGAACACAAGCGCGTCATTGTCGTGTTTGGAGCAAACTGGTGCTACGACTGCCACATGCTCGATACGGCGTTTCATCGTTCAGACTTGGCGCCGATACTCTCCGCCAACTACGAAGTTGTGCACGTCGACATCGGAAAGGGAGAAAAGAATCAGGACCTGATGAGGAAGTACGAGGTCCCGATGAAGCGTGGCATTCCAGGGCTGGCCGTGCTTGATGGCGATGGGAAGCTGGTTTACAGCCAGAAGAATGGTGAGTTCGAAAATGCGCGGGCGCTCGCACCGGAAGACTTTCTGTCGTTCCTGAACAAGTGGAAACCCGCTGCGCAGAGCCGGTGACATCTGGATTACCCAATCTGACCGACAAAAAAAGGCGCGGCTTGTTGCGCCGCGCCACAGGGGAGAAAGTCAGTCGTCCGCCAGTTAGTCCACCACCAACTTGTTCTCGACGCTGAACGCGCCCGGTACGGCGCTTGCGCGCATCCCGGCAATGGTCTTATCCATCGCGCTCTCGACGGTTCCGAAGAGCGTCACGTGTCCGTTGTCTACCACGATGCGGATCGGGTGCACTGGGTCGGTCGCGTAGCGGCCAAGCACCGAGTCGCGATAAATCGCGCGCGCCGTGCGCACCCGGATCGAATCGTCAAACAGAGAAACCGGCAGCACGGTCACCTCGTTCACGACGTCCTTGACGCCGGGCGTACGCGCCACGATGGCGAGCGCCGAGTCCTTCGCTACGTCGTTTAGGGTGTCGCCGTTAATGGTGGCGACGCCGTCTTTCACGCTGAGCGCAAGATAGTTGAAGGCATTGTCGTAGTATCCGACGCGGTCATAGGCCAACTTCTTAGCCAGTTTCTGCTGGAGCTGTGCATCGGGCACGCTTTCTCCCGCGACCGCGATGTCGTTACGCACTCCGGTGACGTTTGCGAGCTTCTTAGTTTTCTTCGCGGCATCAAGTTTGTCCTGATAAAGGCTGACCGTTCCGGTCAGGGTCACAATGCCATCTTCGACGCTTGAGTTCACGCTTTGCAGTTGCTTCGCGTCGTGAAGCTTATGGCTGACCGTCTGCTGAATCTGCTGATCGTAGCGGCCGGTTGAGGCCATTGCGGTCATACTCAGCAGGACGAGCAACGCCATAATCACCGCAAATCCTTGTCCTTGCTTCTTCATGGTTACCATCCCTACCGGAATCCGCTATCTCGCGGTATTAACCGGTTAGTTAAATAGATGCGAATCGGGTGGTCCAGGATGTTGCCGTAGGGGGCTTTTACAAACTATTACAAAATAAAAACAGAAGCTCGACTGAGGTTTGACAAGTCCTTGTCATAACGACTAATCTCCAGCCATGTCCCGTGGTTTGCAGGTGGAACTTAAGCAGAAAATTCCATTCACCAGTCGAGAAGCGGAAGCCTATCTTTCGCTGTTGCGTACGGCCGATGCGCTCCAGGCGCAGGTCGAGGCCCAACTCAAGGAGTTTGGACTTACCGGCACCCAATACAATGCGCTGCGCATTCTGCGCGGCGCCGGGCCCGAGGGTTTGCCGTGTCGCGAGATTGGCGAGCGCATGATCACGCGCGATCCTGACATTACGCGCCTGCTAGATCGCCTGGAAGATCGCGGCTTCGTCCAGCGCACGCGTGCCAAGCACGATCGCCGCGTCATCTACGGAAGGATCACTGCGGCCGGCCTGAAGCTTCTCCGCGAAATGGACGGCCCCCTCGAAAAGTTTGGCCGGGAAATGCTCCGCCACGTCGGACAGGAAAAGCTGAAGCAGCTGATTGAACTGCTGGAACTGGTGAGGGCAGGAAAGGCTTTTCACCGCCGAGACGCGGAGAGCGCCGAGTAAGAACCTTCAGTTGCTATCTCTTGCGCTTTGCAACTCTCTTCTTTGACGATGCAGCAGCCTTCTTAACCGCAGTTTTGTTCGGAAACACGCGCTCAAAAATCTTGTCGATGTTCTTGAGTTGGCGTTTCAGATCGAAGGCGCGCTCGATCTTCGCCCGCGGCACGCGGCCGCGGATTGCGGGATCGTTTACGACCAGATCATGGAAGTCGAGGCCTTCTCGCCACGCGTGCGTGGCGTGATTCTGCACCAGGCGGTATGCATCCTCGCGGGAAACGCCGCTCTCGACCAGGTCCAGCAGCAACTGTCCGCTGAATACGAGGCCACGTGTGATCTCGAGGTTCGCCAGCATCCGTTTGGGATAGACGAACATGGTCTCGATCAAGTTCGCCGTCTTGCTGAGCAGGTAGTCGGCGAGCGTGGTCGAGTCCGGGATGATGATGCGCTCGGCCGATGAGTGCGAAATATCGCGCTCATGCCATAGGGCAACGTTCTCGAATCCGGCCTGCGCGTTCGCTCGCACCACGCGCGCCAGTCCAGAGATTTGTTCGCTGCTGACGGGATTACGCTTGTGCGGCATGGCCGACGAGCCCTTCTGCTTTTCGCTGAAATATTCCTCCGCCTCGCGGACTTCGGTGCGCTGCAGGTGGCGGATTTCGGTTGCGATCTTGTCGAGAGTCGACGCGATCGTCGCCAACGTGGCCAGATAGTAGGCATGGCGGTCGCGCTGAATCACCTGCGACGAGATTGCGGCGGCTCTCAGTCCCAGGCGGGCGCACATCTTCTCTTCGAGTTCCGGCGTTAGGTGGGCAAACGTTCCCACCGCGCCAGAGAACTTGCCCACTCGCAGATCTTCGGCGGCGGCCTTGAACCGCCCGATGTTGCGCTGCGTCTCCGAATACCAGTTGGCGATTTTGAATCCAAAGGTGATGGGTTCGGCGTGAATGCCGTGAGTGCGCCCGATCATCGGCGTGTCTTTGAACTCCCAGGCCCGGCGTTCGAGCGCCTCGGCAAGACGGTCGAGATCGCTCGCAATCAAAACGGACGCTTGCTGGATGAGCAACGCCTGCGCCGTATCGACCACATCGTTCGAGGTCAGGCCATAGTGGAACCAGCGGGCGTGCGGGCCAACGATCTCGGCCACTGCCGTCGTAAAGGCGATGACGTCGTGTTTGACCTCGGCTTCAATCTGGAAAATGCGGTCAACGCTGAAGTCGGCGCGCGCATGGATCGCCTTGGCGGCTTCTTTCGGCACGATGCCGGCGGCCGCCAAAGTTTCGGTCGCGGCGACTTCGACTGCCAGCCAGGTGCGGAAGCGGTTTTCATCGCTCCAGATGCGAGCCATCTCGGGCCGGGTATAACGTGCGATCACGGGGCTCTCTCCAAAGGGGGGAACTGGGGATTGTAAATCAGGCGGGCGACCGCGTGTTGTTCGTGGGTGGAGCGCCGGGCGTCCCCGCCCGGCCGGCACGAGCCTGAGCCGAACTTGAACGGGCGAGGACGCCCGTCGCTCCACGATATGACTCCCTACTCCACCGTGTGCTTCGCCGTGTACCCTTCCCGCGCGTAGACGACGTACTTTATGTCCTTGCCCTTCTGGTCGCGAATCTTCAGCGGACCACCGTCTGGCGCATGGAGCTCCACTTTCAGCTTGCGGTAGGTGCCGTCAAGCTTGGCATTGCTGGGGTGGTAGCTGATGCTGTACTGGTTGCGGATGTCCGATGCGATATCGCTAAAGATCCCCGGCAACTCGCCCTGGAAGCGGGGAAAGTACGCGCGCCCACCGGTCAGGCTCGCGAACGTCTTCATCTCGTTATCCGCTTGCAGGTAGTCCATGTTGCCGACCGGTATGATCCCGCGGGTGCGGCAATGGTGGACCTCGCAATATTCGCGGACCACGAAGCCAACGCTGATTGGGTAGATCGTGACGTCCTTGGTTGACTTGATTTTCTTGAGGATCTTGTCCAGGGTGAGCTTGCTGAAAGTGTCGACTCCGGTGGTCACCAAAATGATGTATTTCTTGCCCTCGATGCGATCGACCCGGTCCAGCGTATCGAACACCGCGTCGAACAAGTTGGTTTCGGCAAAACCCGGCATGCGCAATTGGTTTAACGCGGCCTGGACCGCGCGCTTGTCCTGGGTAAAGTCGGCGAGAATCTGGGGTTTCATGTCATAGGAAATCACCGCCACCCAGTCATCTTTCTTCAGGGTATTCGCAAATGCGTACGAGGCATTCAAGGCTTCAACCATGAAGTCGTAATTCGTGGACGCGAACTCAACCAGCAAAACCGCCGTGATTGGAGCCTCGGTCTGATTGAAGGTCGAAATCTGCTGGGGCGTGCCATCTTCCATAATCTTGAAGTTTTCTTTCTTCAGCCCGGGGATGGTCTGGCCGTCCTTGGTGGTCACGAGTACGTCCAGGCTCACAAGTGGCACGTCGACCTTGATCGAGTAGTCGGGCATGTTCTCAATCTTTTTCGGTTTTTCGGGGGCCGGCGGCGGCGGTTCTTCCTTTTTCTTGGGAACCACATACGGTCCGATATCGTTTTGCGGCCCACCGGCTGCGGGCGGAGCTTCCTGCTGGTTCGGATTCGCCGGGGGCTGCTGCGACGTGTCCTGAGCTTGCGCCGAGAAAGTCGTGGCAACCGCCCAGAGAACAACAAGCGTCAGCAGGATCACACTCTTACGGGAAGCCGACGGCACCGGGTTTTGCCTGCTAAATACACCAGAAAACATTGAAAAATCCTCGAAACACCTATGTTAGTATAGATGCGAGAACTCTGCGGTTGGGATAATTTGCGCGCCTTAAAAAACGCCGCCTCCCCTGGCAAAAACCCTTCTGAAGGCAAGCGGAGTCTTGGCAAGCAACAAGGTCATTTTGTGACCTCCGGGGTCTACATGGGAACAGCCGTACGCTCACTCGCCGCCCTTTTGTGTTTTTCATCCTCCGTCTGGGTCACCGCACAAAATGTTACCGCGCAAGACCGGCCACAGCCTGCCATCATGCCGCTCGATCAAATTCACGAAGGCATGAAAGGGACCGCACTCACTGTGTTCCAGGGCGTGAAACCTGAATCCATGGACGTGGAAGTTCTGGGCGTGATGCACAACGTGAACGGCCCCAAAGGCGACATTATCCTGGTGCGATTGCACGGTACCAAGCCCGAATATACCGGCGTGGTGGCCGGTATGAGCGGAAGCCCGGTCTATTTCGACGGCAAGCTGGCGGGCGCGCTTGCCTTCCGTATCGGCGAGTTTTCGAAGGAACCGATCGCGGGCGTGACGCCGATCGAGGAGATGCTGGAGATCAATGCGCTCGATCATCGTCCGGCCCCCGCGCGCGCCAATGCTCCGGCCGCCAATCCTCCAGCGAATTCGCCGAACCAGAGCGGAACCACGCAAACTGCAAGCCCCGGCGAAGGCTCTGCGCTCCCGGCTCAGAACTACAGCAACTATCTGAAGCCGATTGAGACTCCTCTTGTGTTCAACGGTTTTTCTAACGAGACTTTGCAGCGCTACGCGTCGCAATTCGCCGCGGCGGGCATTGTTCCGGTGATGGGCATTGGCTCCGCGAGCGATCGCAAACAGCCGGAACCGATCGAGGCGGGATCCGCCGTCAGCGCCGTGCTGGTTCGTGGCGACATGGATATTGCCGCCACCTGCACCGTGACCTATGTCGATCCACAGCGCTTGCTGGCCTGCGGACATCCGCTTTTGCAGTTTGGTGAAGTCGATCTGCCCATGACGAAGGCTACCGTGCTCGCCACGCTGCCTTCGCCACTGAATGCGTTCAAGATCGTCAACACGACGGAGACGGTTGGCGCGTTCGTGCAGGATCGCCAGATGGGCATTATGGGCGTTCCGGGACGGGCCTCGAAGATGATTCCCGTGACCATCGCCATGCACAGTGGACCAGGAACGGCGACGAAAGAATTCCACTACGAAGTTCTCAACAACGCGCGGCTCAGCCCACTGGCCATGATGGCCACTGTCTTCAACGCACTGCACGGCACCAACGAATACGGCGAGGACATTACTTACCGCATGAATGGAGTGCTCAGCGTGAAGGGGTATCCCGACGTCACGCTGCGGAATATGTTTGCCCCGCAAGACAATGGTCAGCCTGCGGCGGCTTTGGCCGCTGCCACCATCGGCGACCGTTTTGGACGCATATATACCAACGCCTTCGACGTTCCTGACGTTCAGGCCGTGAAGCTCGATTTCGATCTTGTCCGCGAGCGCCGTTCCGCTCGACTGGAAGCTGCGCGCACCGATATGACGGAAGCTCGTCCCGGCGACCAGTTTATGGTTGAAACCGTGATTCGTCCGTACCGTGGCGAGCGGCTGGTCCGCCAGATTGCCATACGGATTCCGACCTCCACTTCGAAGGGAACGCTGCGCATCCTGGTCAGCGATGGAGACACGCTCGACCGTATGCACCGCGGTACGCCGATGATGAACCATGGTCTGGGCCTGGCGCCGACAATCGCATTGCTGAACAAAGAACGCGCCAACGATCGCGTATATGTTTCGCTTCTCGATTCCGGTCCCGAAGCCATGGTCGCCGACAAAGTGATGCCGACGCTGCCGCTTTCCGTGATGAACGTCATGGACAACATGCGCGGCACACAGGACATGGTCGTGCTCGGTGAATCGTCGGTCAGCGAAGCTTCCACCGAACCGCTCGACTATGTCGTCTCCGGTGCGCAGATGCTGACGATCAGTATCAAGTAGCTGGCGCTTAAGTGGAGCGACGGGCGTCTCGCCCGTCCGCCGGGCGGGGACGCCCGGCCCTCCACTCCCTTAAAATGAGGTATGACTTTGGCTTGTAAGACGCTCGCCCTGCTATCAGCATTTATTCTTTCCACCTTCGCCCTCGCCGAGGGCACCCGCACCTGGGAGCAATCCAAGTTCGAAGAACTGACCAAGGGCACTGCCAACGGCATCGCTCTGCGCAGTGAGGGCGGCCTGGAACTCGCCCCGGCGTTCAAAGCGCTCGCGACCACGCCTTCGACCTACATCTGGTCGATCGCATCCGATCCCGGAGGCAACATCTACGCCGCCGCCGGATCTCCGGCCCGTGTCTATCGCATCACTCCGGATGGTCAAAGCGCGACCATTTTCGAGCCGCAGGAATTGCAGGTGCAGGCTCTCGTCGTCGACAAGAAAGGCATCGTCTACGCTGCCACGGCCCCCGACGGCAAGGTCTATCGTATCGAAGAAACGAAGGCCGCACCCGCCAAGGCCGGAGCGAACCCTTCCTGGAGCGCGACACCTTACTTCGACCCCGGCTCCAAATACATTTGGGACATCGTTCTTGATCATGCCGGCGCGCTATATGTCGCAACCGGCGATCACGGCGAAATCTACAAAGTCAGCGCCAACGGCCAGCACTCGCTCTTCTTCAAGAGTGATGAAGTCCACATTCGCGTTCTCGCTCTCGATCCCAAAGGAAATCTCATTGCCGGTTCCGATGGCAGCGGGCTTGTCTATCGCATTGCGCCGAATGGCGAGGCGTTCGTTCTCTACAGCGCGCCCAAGAAAGAAATTACCGCGCTCGCCATCGACGGCGCCGGCAATATCTACGCCGCCGCTGCCGGAGAGAAGCGCCCCGGAGGCACGACCCCGGCAATGGGGATCTCTCTCTCCACTCCAGCGCAGACCGCTCCCGCCCCCGGCGGCACACTGAACGCCCCCGCAGCTTCGACCACGCCCACGTCTCCGTTTCCCGCTCCCGGACTTGGCGCTACCGGAGGCTCTGAGATTTATCGCATCGCGCCCGATGGCGCGCCGTCACGCTTGTGGAGTTCCCACGAAGATCTCGTCTACGCCCTGGCCTTCGATCAGCACGGACGCCTCGTCGCCGGCACTGGCAATCGCGGTCACATTTTTGGCATCAACGGTGTCGACGATTTCACCGACCTGATTAAAGCCAGCGCCACACAAATCACCGCCTTCGCCGCGGCGCCCGGCGGAGGACTCTACGCCTCCGGCAGCAACCTGGGAAAAATTTTCGTTCTCGGCCCCGGCCCCGAGCCGGAAGGCACGTACGAGAGCGATGTCTTCGACGCGCGCATCTTTTCGCTCTGGGGACGCGTCAGCGTCCGCAGCACCGGCAATTCCAACGTCGAGCTCTACGCGCGCAGCGGCAATGTCGACAATCCTGACCGCAACTGGAGTCCCTGGACACGCATTAATTTCGCTTTCGCCGCCGACTCCGAACCCAAGATTCCGCCGGCGCGCTTCGTGCAGTGGAAATCCGTGCTCCACGCAGGCAATCCCGCTCCTCGCGTTGACGCCGTCTTGCTGAACTACCTGCCCAAGAACGTTGCCCCGGAAATTGACGACATCACTGTGCAGCCCGGCTATCGCTATCAGCCGATTTCCCATGTGACCGGCACCGACGCGCCCGCTCCCGGGCAACCGCGCTTCGATCCTCCACCTCCCGCCGTCCGCGACCGCGATTCGATTGGCATCCGGTGGTCGGCGCACGACGACAACGACGATCAGCTCGTCTACAGCGTCTACTACCGCGGCGACGGCGAATCGCGCTGGCTGCTGCTGAAGAACAACCTCTCCGATCGCTATTATTCTTTTGACGCCAGCCTTTTACCTGACGGCGGCTACACGGTGAAGGTCATCGCCTCCGACGCGCCGTCGCATTCGCCCGGAGAAGCGCTATACGCCGAACGTGTCGGCACCCGCTTCGAGGTCGACACTACTGCTCCGGTGATTGACAACCTGACTGCCGCAATCGATGTTAGGCAGATCGGTGGCAAGCAGATTCACCTGCATTTCCGGGCCAGCGATTCGTTTTCATCGATCAAGCGGGCGGAGTACTCGCTGGATGGCGGCGACTGGCAGTTCGTCGAGCCCGTCGGCCAGTTGTCCGATGCGAAAACGGAAGACTACGACTTTCACGTGGCCGTGCCGCAACTCGAAGCGGCGCCGGCTCTGATGGCCGGAAGCACGGCAAATGACCACGTCGTCGTGGTCCGCGCCTATGATCGCTTCGATAATCTCGCGACGGCTAAGACTGTGATTCGAGGGAAATAGAGGAACCGCGGAGATGGCGGCGGCAGGGCTGAACTGCACTCGGCTTGCACGGGCGATGACGGCTGTCCCCACACGAGCTCTTCGTTTTCTTAATCCTCCGCGAAAATGATGGACGCATTCGGATTCGTATTGTCCACATCCATCATCAGGAAGTCTTGTATCGCGCAAACAGGGGTTTGGCCGGTGCAACCTGAAGTGTCAAGAACGTAGATCACGTAATTCTGGGCCGACGGAGCAGTCAGCGCGATCCTAAACACACCGACATTGCCGGAGGCGCTGTTCAAGTCTAACGTCCCGGTCATCGTCTGACTGCCTGGGTACTGCGTTCCGGAGACGTTGAAGACCCCGCCTCCTGGGAACGTCAGGAGCAAGTTTGCCGCAATCGGCCCGACGGCGGAGCTGCCGCTGCTGGTGGTCGCCGCGCCATACGTGCCCGGCAACTCCGAACCAGCGAAAGACCCGCCCCCTTTTCCCTGCGGATTCATGGTTCCGGTCATCACGGACGAAGTGGATTGATCGAGCAAAAATCCGCGGTTGGCTCCACTGGCATATAGAACGAACGGAAGCGGCGCGACCACGGGATTTGCGTCCGGATTGCCCAGCATCTGGAAGGTGTAGCGTCCAGTGGTGCCACTGGCCGCATATGTGTAGGAGAAGGACGCCGCCGTCAGCGACGACGGGACTGAAACAATCGCACCGGCATTATTCTGGTCAAATTGACCTGAGAAGTTCCCTTTGCCATCAGTCGTGCCCAGCGTCAGCGAGACATTGGCGCAAGGTGGTATGGCACACGTGGCGTTCGTCCCTGTCACTGTCCCTGTCAGAGCGGAGACGGATGTGCCTTTGAAGTGTGCGATGTCGTAAGTCAGCGAAGAATCCTGGAGCACCATCGTTCCGGAAACTGCTGGGTGCGTCGCGACGGGGTCTTTGGAAATGGCATAGAAAGTCAGCGGATTCCCCTTACTGGTCGATCCAGAAGCAATAAAGAAATCGAAATTCATGGGCGCCGCCGTGCCCGGGGTTAGTGTCATGTGCCACAACCCGCAATTGCACGTGTCAGCGGAGTAAGTGGCTGCAACGCTGCAAGGTCCGGCGCCACAGATATCGGTGTCGTTTCCGTTGTCGTTCACATCCATCTGACCACCGACTACCATTCCACTGCCATTCATCGGCAAGAGTCCTACATACCCAACGCGGTTGCCGCCGGCGTCCACACCCGTGAAGCCGAACGCGTAAGTCTGGTTGCCGGTGAAAAGGTTGGAGTTGGATGATTTCTGCGCGATGCCCGAGCCGGTGCCTTGGCCATCGGATTCAATCATCTCGATGTCGCCAGCGCCGTCGAGAACAACCTGAAACTTGTCCGGGAAAGCTCCAGTAGTGAGCGTTAGAGTGCCCGCGTTGTTTGAGTTCGGATCGGAGGCAGAGATGGGATTATAGGAACCAGCGGTAATCGAATGTGGTACGGTGCCGCCGCTCGAAGTCATTTCGTCTTCCACTCCCGAGATGGTGCCATTCGAAGCCACTGTGAACGTTCCGGCCACGGCTGTGGCGTGGTTGCTGCTGTCATACCCTGAAAACCGGAATGCGTACGTGCCGCTAACGCGGGATGTGACCAGAGAGGCTTTGGCGATTGTGCAGTTCTGGGGGTTGGGCGAGCAGCCCGTCGGATCGAGTGTGGAAGCCGCCGATATCTGGACACAATTGGAGTTGCTGCACGGATCGTTGGCAGTGTAGACCGCCAAGCCCGGCGAAGGCACATTCGGCGCCGGACTAAAGTTCACGCAGTCCACTCCGTTCGCCTTGCAGGTCCATGTGAAAGTTTGAGGCGCAGTGTCGGGGACTGCTACGGCGGTAAATTGCTGAGTCAGACCCTTGCCCACGCTTAGTGTCGACGGCGCTACATCGGTGGTGATGTCAACGATGGTCAGCGCCAGCGAACCCTTTACCGTGGTGTCGGCCGTCAATATCGCTGTGATTGTCGCCTGCGAACCGGCCGTTCCTGGGGCCACGTATGTCGCGGTTGCCGGGGTTGTTGGCGGCGTGACTGGCGTGAGCGTCCCCGCGCCGCTCAGGCTCCAGGTAACGGCCGTGGTCGGTGCGTTCGACACCTTGGCCTGAAGCGTCAGAGACTGGGTCGGGTAGATCGTGCCAGAGTTAGCGTTTGTGGGCGAGGTGATGGTGACGTCAACGGTCGGTTGAATAGGAGGCACTCCGTTGCCGCCCTTCGCGCAACCGCCGGCGAGCGCCAGACTCAGCAACGCCATCGCAAACAGACAATTTTTTATCACTATCATAATGATCGGATCTCTTAAGAACTAAGTTCTATTTGAACTTAGTCTCCCTGAACCCAGTCTCGCCGTATCAGCCTCTTTAAACCCGCCAGTAGGGAATCCGTTGCTCGAAAACATCGGCCGGAAGACATTGTCCGAAAACACGGCTTCCGTCAGGGACTCATCCCAATGTCCAAGCAGCCACAAGGCCAATTCATTATTTAAATCAGCAGGTTACAAATGTACCTGAATCCAAGGTACTTTGTCTGTGCGGGAAGACCTTTCGAACGGATGGCAGCGGCGCTGTCTGCGCAAAGAATTGCAGCTTTCGGGATGGGACTTCTACCGCAGATTCCAGCAGGCTCTCAGTTCCAGGTTCTCAGTTCTCAGAGGGGAGCTGCTACGTCTACCTGACAACTGAGACCTGAGGCCTGACACCTGATTCTTGAGCGGCCGTCTCCAAAACCGCGCGTTTTGCGGTTTCCAGCAGTGGACGCAGCTCAGCGGCGGTGATCCCCAGCGTGCCTCCGGAGAATCCGTCGATATAGGCAGAATTGATGCCCACGACTTCGCCGCTCAGATTCAGCACCGGTCCGCCACTGCCCCCACGTGCGGTGGGAGCGTCATAGATCAGCTTGTCACCGGTTACGTCGCCGATGTGCCCGAACGTCGCCGAAGGCCTGATCAGCGACAACGCCGCCAGCTCCCCTGCCGTTTCGGCATTATCCGGATGCGACGAAAGCCGCTCATACACTACCGCTGGCGACTTCGCCACCATCCCCGTCACTCCCATCGGATAGGCCAGCACGCTCACTGACTCGCCCACATGCGGCAGCGCCTGGGACAGAGTCAAGGGACGCAACTTCTTCGTGAAGGCGGTTGTTTCGAGGCGCAGCACGGCCAGATCTCCGTGTTTGGCCAACACGGCTGTCTCCAGGTTGACCGGAAACGGCGAGCCGGGGAAATATGCGACCAGTGTTTCCAATATCGGCGTTCCGCCCTGCCGTAATGCCACCGCGACTTCGCGGTCGCCATACCAGGGCTCGGCTACATGGCGATTGGTGGCCAGCAGGCCCGGCGCGACTACAAACCCTGTACCTGCCACGCGCGCGCGAAAATCTTGCCCATGGCCGGACACATGATAAATCCCGTAGATATAAGCGACCGAATCGCGGGCATCGTCGACCGCCGCGGCCGACACCGACTGCTCCCGTTCCAGCTCCGCGACTTGGCGGGAGAGCTGGTGCACCTGCTGCTCCAGCCCGGTCGTGTCCCGGGGAGCGTAGTAGTGCGCCATCACTCCGGCGCCCACCAGCGCCAGCACTCCCAGCAGCCCCTGCACAAAGCGCTGCCAGGTTTCAACCACTTCGCTTTCCCCACTATCGGAATTGAACATGAGCCGTCAGGCCCGGAAAGAAGGATATGTCCGGGTAGCCACTATCCTGACGCATTTGGGCCACGGCGTGTAGGGTACAGAAGTCGGGTGGCTGAAGGCCAAAGGTAACTGAAGTCAACCCATAGAGACGCGGCTGGCCACGTGTCGGCAGTGCCTCGCTGCCGGAGACGGGGCAAGCCCCGTCTCTATGGGAGCTATTATTCGATCCCCAACCTTTTTGCCATCTCTTCGTAGAGGAAACCTTCGCCGGGACGGTAGGGCTGGACCCATTCTCCATCAATTACAAACTGCGGGATGGCGCGCTTGCCCGTCCGCTTGACGACCTCATCGGCGGCTCCTGGAGTGGTCTCGATGTTGATGTCCGTGTACGGAAGCTCGTGCCGGTCGAGAAAGCGCTTGGCCTCCCGGCAATCGGGACACCAAAGGGCGGAGTAAACGGTGATTTCCATGAGGTCAGGTATTCGGGTTTCGCTGGTTCGAAGTTTAGCAGGCTGCGGAAAAACTCCGGTTCGCATCCACGTATCGTTTCAGAACCACGGTAACATCCCTCGGAGTCAGACGCCGCGGTTCACTCCCGCAATCTGATCCCTCCCGTTCCCTCAGCAGTCTCCCCAACCGGACGATATAATAGCCGCCGCATGCGAACTGTTGCTTCGCTTCTCGCTTGTCTTTCCCTGTTCGGCCTGGCCGCCTGTGGTGGAGGAGGAAACTCCAATCCCATGGGCGGCCTGTCGCTGTCGTTTTCACCCGCTTCTGCGCTCGTGTTTTCCGGTCAACCCTCCGCCACGGTCAACGTCACACTCAACCGTCAAGGTACCACTGGAAACGTCACGCTCAGCGTGCAGGGATTACCAACAGGCGCGGCGGCGACGATCCAGTCGCCCGGTACTTCGAATAGCGGAAGCATCACCCTCTCTGCCTCGTCGGCTGCGGCGGCAACGTATCCTTTGACAGTGACTGCCAGCGATGGCACCGTGAGCGGTTCGGCGGCGTTGTCGCTTGTGGTTGGAGCGGTTGCCCAGATCGTCATCTCGAAGAACGGCGGCTTCCAAGTTGCCATGTCCACGTCGTTCCAACCGGCGGAGTGGGATTATCAATTCTTCACGCTGAATCCAAACGCCACCGCGCCTCTAGGGAATCTGCAACCGGGACACATCCGCTTGCAGGGTATTTCGCAGGGGGTGCCGCAGACGACGGCCAACACGTGGGATTTCACTGTGCTGGACGACGTTACGCAGCCGGTGCTGGGCGTCGGTGACCATAGCCCGGAGTTTCAGATCGCGGTAGCGCCGGCATTCATGTACGACGCAAATCATGACTTTCTCGATCCTTCTTATCAGGGCTTCACAGCCTACACGCAGAATCTGGTGCGCTACTACAACAAGGGCGGCTTTACTTCGGGCGATGGTTTGTTCCACGTTTCGTCGAGTTCTTATCCAATTACGTGGTGGGGCGTATACAACGAACCAAACTTCAACAACCTGGATTCCACGCAGTACACCCAGCTTTACAACGCGGTCGTACCGGCGATGCAGGCAGCGGATCCATCTCTGAAATTTGCGGCTCTGGAACTCGGCGACTATACCGGATTGGCGAATACGTTTATGCCTGCCTTCGTCACCGGGGTGACCGCTCATGTGGATGTGCTGGCCACGCACTTCTACTCGACCTGCAACCAGAAAGACAGCGACGCCCAGCTATTTTCGACGATCCCGGACTTCGTAAGCGAGGTGAGAGACATCTACGCGCAAATGCAGACGAACCCAGCGCTCACCTCGGTTCCGGTATGGGTCACGGAGAATAACGTCAATGCCGACTTCGATAAGGGTGGCGGCATCAGCGCCTGCAACGGCGGTACTTTTGTCACCGATCAGCGCGGCTCCAGCGCGTTCTTTGCCGCTTGGCGTCCTTACGTTTTTTCGCAGCTGGGCAAGGCTCGAGTGCAGGCGCTTTATCACTGGGACTTTGACGCCGACAAACAGTTCGGCGAGGTCGACTATTCCACCGGAGCCCTGCAGTTGAGTTACTGGGTGGACTATTGGCTGGCGCGGATGTTCCCTTCACCATCGGGCGCGGAGCTATTGACCTATACGAGTACGGACACGTCCGACGTCGAGATTCTGCCGGTCGTCAATGGCGATGGCAGCCTTGTCGTGATGGTCGCGAACTACGCTGTCAAATCATCCGGCGACAACAATGGCCCCGGCGCCCCGCGTACCATTCTGATCGACACTACAGCTTGGGGGAACTTCAGTGCAGGCAGTCTCCTGACGATCGATGCCAACACCAACGTGGCCGGCGGACCGGTAGCCTCCACGGTTACACCCGCGTCTCAAATTTCCGTAACTCTCAATGGCTACGGTGTCGCTTTCCTGACGTTGAAGTAGCAGGGTAGAGCGACGGGCCTACCAGCGAGACTAGGCTCGCTCCAGCTCGTGCAGCGTCAACTCGTTCTCCACGTTACCGGTATTCAGCGTTGTGGCCGGTTCGAACAGGACGACCCAGCATTCTTCCTCTCCCACTGGACGGTGTTCCACCCCGCGCGGCACTACGATAAACTCGCCCTCCTCAATCCATTCATGGCGGTCGCGGAAATCCATGCGGAAGCGGCCTTTGACTACGAGGAACATCTCGTCCTCATTCTCATGATGGTGAAAGACGAACTCGCTATTCAGCTTGACGAATTTGACGTGCTGGCCGTTGAGCTCGGCGGCGATGCGGGGCTTGTAGTATTCGGTGATTTTGGAAAACTTCTCGGCAATGTTGATCTTGGACATGGAAACCTCAGGTTAGTCTGCGGTTGTGTTTAATGGATGGCGCATCTCGCTTGGGCGTCGCAGGAAAATTCCGAGGGCTGAAAAGGTGCCGAGCTTCGCTCGGCTTGGACGGACGAATGCGTCCGTCCCTACACGGGCACACAAAGCAAAAGCCGCCAGCTCGCGCTGACGGCTGAATGCTGATTGCTGATTGCTGACGGGTTCTAGAATCCGGTTACTCCGGGGCTCGGGTGTCCACCGCGCAGCGTTACCCGCACGCCGCGTTGACTATTCACGCGAGTGGTCGTGCTCCAGTCCACTTCATCGGTGCTGATCACGCCGTTTCCGCCACTGGCCAGCTCGTAGCTGATGCGGCCGTCCTGATAGGTGTAATTGCCCACCGCCAGAACCATACCCGTCTTCAGCACGAACACCGGAATGCCCGGCGCTGTCGCGCCACGCACTGCCCCGCCCCTGGCAACGTAGCTGGCGTAGGTGACCTGTGGAATTTCCTCAGCCATCGGCTGTTCGCTGGCTGTGGGGCTTACCTCGCGCATCGCCAACTGAGGCACGGCATTGGTGTTCGCGGCACCGTAGGCCGAACCGCGATAATACGAGTCGCTTGTCGGCTCGGGGCGTCCAAAGAAATGCCAGTCCGGTCCGTTGGTCGCCGCGACCTGCGGAATCTGCACGTCATCCATCAGGCGCAGGGTGAGCTGGCTTTCGCCCTTGAGCGTGGGACGCGGTCCGCGCGCGGGCAGCATGATGATCTTCCACGGCCAGAGCGGGGGCAGCATCCATTCGACGATATCGCGCTTGGCGTGCCCTTTGCCCCGGATGTCCCCGTCTTTGTCGACTTTATAGCCGCGCGTCGCGATCACTTTGGCGTCCAACGGCATGTCGCCATTGGGCATGCCGATGCGATCGAACATCAGCTTCATGTTCCCTTTGCCCCAGAAGTGTCCGGGGTCCTGGGCCGATTCCAGATGCCCGACAAGGTAGCTGCCGCGCGGAAATGCCTGTTGGCCGAATTCCGTTACCGAATGCAGATGACAAAGCACGGGGTCGCCAACCGCAACGCTGGCGGAAGAAAGGTTCGGTTCATTCAGTGTGCACTTCAGAAGGGTACCGGCGGGCAGGACCATCTCCCGCGCACTGGCACTTAGGGTCAAGGTTAGAAGGGATACCGCCAGAACTGCATACGAGCTGGACTTCATGACGCACCTCGGTCTCACGCCCCGGAATGTTTGGTTCGCATTACGAAACTACCGCGTTGAGCCAGCCCCGATTCAGAGGAGTTAACCACAAGTCGATGCTCGGGTCAATCGAACTTTGGGACCAGGGCGGCGTCTTTGTTTACCGCAGACGGATTGCAGCGTTTCGGCCGATCATGCGGAATCATCGTGCCGGCAGAAGAAAAAGTCCGCAAGACCCGTGGATTTAAAGGGCTTAGCCGGGTTTTCCAGTGCCGCGTTGCGGCTGGATGCAATGGAATAAGCGAGGGGACGAATATGCGGGATTCTAGACAGCCGCGAATGCTCGTACCGGAAACGTGCCGAACCCCTTCACTTTTGCCGGAACCGCGAAGAACCGGAAATCGAGCTGTGGGAGCGCTGCGAGGTTCGTCATGTGCTCGACGATGGGAATTTCGTTTTTCAGAAGAATGCTGTGAACCGGCCGCCGCAAGTCCCGGACATCGTCGATGTTGTGAGAGTCGATTCCGACGAGGGCCACGCCAGAGTCTGCCAGAAAGCGTGCCGCATCCTCGGTCAGGAACGGATGGCCCTCGAAATATTCTGGTGTGTTCCAGTGCCTCGACCATCCTGTTTCCACGAGCACGGCTCTGCCCGCGTGATCCTCTCCACGGGGGAAACACGAGACATCGATCGCCCGCTTGTGCTGGGCGGGTATTTTAATGGCGGGGAGGTTCGCGAGCTTTTGCAGTTCGAGTTCTGAAAGATCTTTGCCATCGGCGTAGCGGTGAAATGGAGAATCCAGATAGGTGCCGGTATTTGCCACCATCTCGATCTTGCCGATCTGGAACTCGGTTCCGGGCGCGTAGTGTTTCCGTGACGCTTCCCGGCTCAGGTAGTCGCAGATGATCGGGGCGGGCAGGCCTTTGTAGGTCACGAGGCCGTGGGCGACGGTGTGACTGAGGTCAATCAGGTTGCGGGGAGTAGTCATAGCGGCGGGAACCATTCTGCCACACTGACACGGAACAGCATTCCTTTGACAAATGTGTTGGTATATATCATAATATATACCATGCCACGAACCGCCAAACTGTTTCGTAATGGCCGCAGCCAGGCCGTCCGCTTGCCTTCCGAATATCGATTTGAGGGTTCGGAGGTCTTTGTCCGGCGCGATCCTGCAACGGGCGACGTGATTCTGTCGCGGCGTCCGGAATCATGGAAGGACTTCTTTGCGTTTCTGAAGAGCGTCGATGTGCCCGAAGATTTTCTCTCCGATCGCAAGGACGCGCCTCCGCAAAAGCGCGAGCTGTTTTAGATGGCCGTCCGCTATCTTCTCGACACCAACACCGCCAGCTACGTCATCAAGGGGAACTTTCCTCGCGTGCGACTGCGGCTGTTGAAAGTTCCCATGGCCGAGGTTGGTATTTCGGTGGTCACCGAGGCGGAATTGCGCTTTGGAGTGGCTCGGCGTCCGGAAGCGACTTCACTCAAGAGTGTGGTTGAAGAGTTTCTGCTGCGAGTGGAAGCGCTGCCGTGGAACTCAGAGGCCGCGCGGCACTATGCCCGCATCCGGGCGAGTCTGGAGAAGGACGGGGAGCCGATGGGCAACCTGGATTTGATGATCGCGGCGCACGCGGTGGCGGCGGAGGTGGTGCTGGTTACACACGATCATGTTTTTCGGCGGGTGAAGGGATTGAAAGTGGAAGACTGGATCAAGGCGTAGCGCTGGGGGTCACCGAGGGATGGATGTTCTACTCGACCGCATAAGTCTGGTAGCATGCATGGGCAATGCCAGAGTCAGAAGAAACGACGACGAGTTGTCTAACTCCAATTCTTGACTCGGGAGTGCTGCCGCCGGTGGTCCGCCGAAAGGGGGCAAGAGCGGGTATCAGGGCGATTCCGGGCCTCATCGTCGGATTCGTGCTGATGTTGGCAGCTCAGAACGGTGGATCGTTGTGCCTTCCGGTCCTGGATTTCTGCTCGCCACTCCAGCCATGACTCCTTCAGTAGCGTAGTCCCGGTGGCCGCAACACAGAGCCACATCCAGCCTGAACTGGACTAGACGCTGCGACGCTGTCTGACGTTATTCCTCTTCCGACAAAAGGCCGTATTTCTCACAGAAAGCCTTGAACCCTGCCGAGCTTCGCTCGGGTTGGAGGGGCGAGGCGCCCGTCCCCACACTAGCAAAAAACAAAAGCCGACCAGCTTTCGCTGACGGCTTGTACCTCGCTCGCTTCGCCTTGCGGGGACGGACGAATGCGTCCGTCCCTACACGAGCCTAACTTTCGTACAGCAGTACGCCTTCGGTTTTTTCCGCGTCCACCGGGCGGTAGTACAGCTTGTTCGCTTCGAGGAAGACCTCGATGAAGGCTGGCCTCGTGGTGATCGTGCCCTGAATCAGTGCTTCCGACAGCGGATCTTCGATGTACTTCTGCAACGCGCGCCGCAGCGGACGTGCTCCGTAACTGCGGTCGGTCAGGGTCTGATTCAGAATCCACTTTTTCGCCTCGTCGGCCACGGTCACCGTGATCGAGCGTTGGGCGAGATTCTGGTTCAACTGGCTGACCATGAGTTCGAGAATCTGGATCAGGTCGACCTCGCTGAGCGCCATGAACAGGATGATTTCATCCACGCGATTCAGGAATTCCGGATTGAAGGTGCGCTTGACCTCGCTCCTTACCAGGTCTTCGACCTTTTCCGAAACCATTTCGTCTTTTGACGACTGGAAGCCCAGACCCTCGCGCTTCATCAGGTGCCGCGCGCCGATGTTCGACGTCATGATGATGATGGTGTTCTTGAAGTCGACAGTGTTGCCCAATCCGTCGGTCAATTGGCCGTCCTCAAAAACCTGCAGCAGAATGTTGAAGACATCGGGGTGCGCCTTCTCGATTTCGTCGAGCAGAACGACAGAATATGGCGCCCGCTTGACGCGTTCTGTCAGCTGGCCGCCCTCTTCGTAGCCCACGTATCCCGGAGGCGAGCCGATCAGTTTCGAGACGGAGTGCTTCTCCATGAACTCCGACATATCGAAGCGGACTAGAGCTTTGTCGCTGCCAAACATGAAATGCGCCAGAGTGCGAGCGACTTCAGTTTTGCCAACGCCGGTCGGTCCCAGGAATAGGAACGAACCGATGGGACGGTTCGGGCTCTTCAAGCCCGCACGCGAGCGGCGAATGGCACGAGCCAGGGCGCTGATCGCTTTCTCTTGCGAGATGATGCGCTTGTGCAGCTCTTCTTCAATGCGCAGCAGCTTCTGGGTTTCTTCTTCTTTGATCGACGTGATGGGCACGCCGGTCCAGCGCGATACCACGTCCTCGATGTCCTCCCGACCGACTACTCCGGTGGAGGATTCATCGAGGTGGTATTTTTCGCGAAGGGCGCGCAGGTTCTCGCGCTCCTTGCGTTCTTCGTCCGAGTAGAAGCGCGCCTTCTCGAACTCGTGGTTCGCGATGGCGTTCTCCATACGATGGACGATGAACTTGATCCGCTTCTGAACTTCCGTCAATTCCTCCGGCAGCGTGGTCTGGCGCAGTTTCACGCGCGCCCCCGCTTCGTCAATCAGGTCGATAGCTTTATCTGGCAGAAAACGGTCGGGAATATAGCGATTCGAATGCGACACCGCAAAATTGATGGCCTCGTCTGTATAAGTGACGGCGTGAAATTTTTCGTAGCGTTCTTTTATACCGAAGAGAATCTTGATGGCGTCCACTTCGTTCGGCGGCGGAACTTTTACCGCCTGGAAGCGGCGCTCGAGCGACCGGTCTTTTTCAATCGACTTGCGGTATTCAGCGGGCGTGGTTGCGCCGATGCACTGAATCTCGCCGCGCGACAGGGCTGGCTTCAATATGTTGGCGGCGTCCAGCGAGCCTTCCGCCGATCCCGCGCCCACAAGCGTGTGAAGTTCGTCGATGAAGATGATGGAATTCTGCGACTCCATCAGCTCTTTCATGATGGTCTTGAGGCGCTCTTCAAACTGTCCGCGATACTTGGTGCCGGCGACGATCAAAGAAAGATCAAGCGCCAGAATGCGTTTGTCGGCGAGGAAGGAAGGAACCTCGCCGTCCGCGATACGCTGCGCCAGACCTTCTACGATGGCGGTCTTGCCTACTCCGGGCTCGCCGATCAGCACCGGATTATTCTTGGTGCGGCGGCACAGAATCTGGACGACGCGCTCGACTTCGCCGTCGCGGCCGACCAGCGGATCGAGTTGACTATCCATGGCAGACTGCGTCAGGTCGCGGGAAAACTCGCTCAGTAAAGAGGACTCGCGCTGTCCTCGTTGCGGCGCAGCTTTTTCCTGGCTGGTACGCGCCAATTCTTCGCGGATGGTCGAAAGCCGCAATCCCCGCTCGTGCAAAATCTCAGCCGCAAAACACTTTTCTTCGCGCAACAATCCGAGCAGGAGGTGCTCGGTTCCGATGTGCTTATGGGAAAGCCGCTCCGCCTCTTCGGCGGCGTAGGCCAGCACGCGCTTGCATTCGTTGCTTAGCGGTAAATCAACGGAAGTGGAAACTTTTTCCCGGATGGTGGTGTGACCTTCAATCTGTTTCCGGATCGATTCCACCGAGGCATGAGAGCGCAGAAAACGATTGGTCAGGGCCTTGTCTTCGCGGAGCAGTCCGAGCAGCAGGTGTTCGGTCTCAATATAAGGAGAGCCGAACTGGCTGGCCTCGTACCGCGCAAAGAAGATGACGCGCCTGGCTTTCTCCGTGTAGCGTTCGAACATATACCCATTCCCCCCGAGTTCGCGCGGAACGCCCCGCCCTCCGCCAAACCCCTGACCCCAACCCTTTATTATGCATTTATATCGCCTAATCTCCCAAGCGATATCACCTTGTAGTAACCCCCCGCAGTCTTACTTCGGGTGCTTCGATTTTTCAACTTCACATCTTTAAAATAATTCCCCTGCCTCTAATTGTGGTTCTCTTCTCCATTTCGTTACGCCGGAAGCGACTCCGGCGGCACTTCTTCCATTTTGCCCTGATCCAACCGTAAAACGCGATGGCACCGTCGTGCAAATGCCAGGTTGTGAGTCGCGATCAACGACGTCAGCTGATGCTCCCGATGCAACCGCGCGACCAGTTCAAAAACCAATTCCCCGGTGCGCCCGTCGAGATCGCCGGTCGGCTCATCGGCCAGCAGGACCTGTGGCTGGGTGATGAGCGCCCGTGCCAGCGCCAGTCTTTGCTGCTCGCCTCCGGAAAGTTCGCCCGAACGATGATGCCCGCGTGCTTCCAGTCCTACTTCGCGCAACCACCGCGACGCTTCGTGTTCGGCTGAAGACAGCGCTTGCCCGCGCGTCAGCAAGGGCATGGCGACATTCTCCAAAGCGGTGAATTCCGGCAGGAGGTAATGGAATTGCCACACGTAGCCGATCTGGCGGTTACGGAACTCGGCGGCGTCGTCCTCGGAAAGCGCATTCACGTGAGAGTTGGCGCAGTATACGGCACCCGCCGAGGGACGATCAAGGGCCGCGAGGATGTGCAACAAGGTACTCTTTCCGGCACCCGATTGCCCGACGATGGCCAGCATCGTTCCTTTCCTGACTTGAAAAGACAGATTCTCAAAGAGCACGAGTTCGGCTTCGCCTGAGCGAAACACCTTACTTAACCCTTCGACCCGCAACAGAGGGTCTTGAGCTATTGGATGCAAATTTCCCCTCCTAAGGATCAAGGTCGCTGGCCGTCTCCGGCTGCAACGCGGTAGAAAACGATCCCTGATCCATTAGACCATGAGGAAGAACAACCCGATCCCGTGATTCCGTTTTTGGGAACGAGGTATGCGAAAGACTGTATACCTCTGGAAAACAAATGCAATATGACTGTGGTCACTGATGGGGGAGGCGGCGGGTAAACACTCCTCGGAAACTCGGAGGGGCGCAAGACCTCGGTCGTGGCCACCCAACAAGCGAAGAAGAAAAGACAAAGATTTTACACGCAGATAAGTGCGTCAAAGGCTCGGAGATGTTTGCAAAAGAATGGCGTCAACCGGCGGAAGACATTGCCGGTTGACGCCATTCAGGCTGAGACTCAGCTACGGGATCTTATAGCCTACTGCTACTTTCCGTGGTGGTCGCCGAAGCTGAACAGGTCCATCAGATCGCCGATCGCTGGACGATTCAAGGGAACGTAGGGGTCGTGCGGGTTGGTCACCGGATTGTGGAGGTTGTCGCGGCTGCGGCCGGTTAGCGGATCCAGTCCCCAATTGGCCTCGACGAACTTCAGGATCGAGACGTGGTCGCTGTAGGTGTGCGAGATGTGCCCGGCCTTGGTGTAGGGAGAAACCACCAGGGTGGGAATTCTGGTGCCGTCGCCAAAGAAGTCGAGGGGCTGGACGTAGCCGGAGTCCCAATACCCGCCGCCCTCGTCGAACGTGACGATGATGGCGGTGCTGGCCCACAGTTGCGGATTGGCCTGGACGCCGTCCACGATTTTCTTTACGAAGCCCTCGAACAAGTTCAGCTTAGAAGAAGCCGGGTGCCCGTCGAGCCAGCCATCAGGCTTCACGAAGGACACAGCCGGCAGCGTTCCGTCATGGATTGCTTTATAAAGGTCGGTGGTGTCCTGGTTATGCGCCCGGCCTGAAGCGCTCGTCATGATCGAGGTTGAGTACTGGAACGGGTTGCAGATGTTGCAGTACGTGTTGTCAGGGGTCACATAGTTGTTGTCCGGATTGGCCAGGTAGGCGTTCCACTGGTCTCCGTAGTATGCCCACGAGATGTTCTTTTCGTTCATCTCGTCGCCGATGTTGCGGAGAGGAGATGGCGGAATGGTGAAGACGGTCTCGTTGGGATTGCCGATGTCGGCATAGGCGTTTCTGCCGTCACCGTAGTATCCGGGGTTGTAGTTGTTGAGCAGATAGTAGTGTCCCGGATCGCAGTTCGGACGGATGGGGCGGCGGAGCGATTGTAGATAGCTCACCACCTGACTAACGCCAGGGGCAGTGGTGTCGGAGCAGTTGCTGTAGGTTCCTCCGCCGTAGGAGGGGGACCCAAAGGAGCCGCCGCCGTAGCCGTCCTCGGTGTACCAATCGTTGGTGCCAGCCTGGGGATTTGGGTTCTCGATTTCGTCCACTACTCCGGCGTTGGGGCTGCCGGCAGCGACCAGCTGATTGTGCGGGGGCGTGGCGGCGTTGCCGTTGCCGTCGCTGAACCAGATTCCATCGCCGGTCCCGAGCATTACATGGTTGGCGCCGGTTCCGCCCATGACGGACTGGTGGAAATTGTCACTCATGGCGTAGTTGTCGGCGAGAAACTTGAAGTAAGGCGCGTCACCTTGCAGAACGTTGTAGAAGCCCATCGATGTGCTGCCTTCTTTGGTGCTGAAGACGTCGAAGCCGGAAGGCTGCGGACTTCCGTTGGTGCCGGCGCCGACCGAGACTTCGACCCAGGGCCACAGGTCATTGCGGCATCCGCTGGGGTTGCTTCGAGTGGCGTTGGCGGCGTTGCAATCGAACTGCTGCCACATCTGGTAGAAGCGATGGACCGGACTGTTCGCGTAGGAATCGTATGGCAGGGTTGCGGAGGTCAGTTGGAACGGACCGGAAGGAAGATTCGTCGCGTTCGGGACACGCGTATCGACCGCTCCGTGGGCCAGTCCAGTGCCGCCGGTGGTCAGGTAGACGTAATAATCGTCCGGAAGTCCGTTCTCATATTTTTTCGCGGTCGCAACATCGGGGAACGGCCCGCTCGAATTTCCACCGGCCAGCACCGGCGGCAGAGTCGAATAAGGGACGTTTCCGGATGGACTCAGTTGATAACCGTCAGTGCTGGAGTCGGTGGCCGACGACTGGCTGGCCAGAGAGAAGTTGGGGCCCGGGGTTCCATCTTCGTTGACGATGCCTTTGGAGAGCAGATTCCAGACGCTCTCACCCTGGCTTGGCTTGTAGGTGGCGAACACATGGTCAAAGGTGCGGTTTTCTCCAATGATTACGATTACGTGCTGAATCGGAGTTTTGGTTTTGTGTCCTTTGTCCTTGGCAACTGCAAAAGCGGGTGCGATCAACTGAATCGACAAGGCGACGACGCTTAGCAGAGATGCAGAGCGCCACTTGAGCGGAGATTGCTGGGGGGAGTTCATGCTTTGCCTTTCCTCACAAAAGATAGGAAAAGGCTAATCGGCGTTTGTTTCGGTTATGTAAAACGTAGGTTAAAGCCAGGCGAATTTACGAGACACTCTAAGGCAATTGCCTGACATCAAAATGCTACTCGTACCTTAGCGCTTCGGCGGGCAAAATCCTCGCTGCTGACCACGACGGATAAATCGTTGCCACCAGCGAAATCCCGATGGAAACCAGCGCCACGATCAGTCCGTCGATCAGACGTGGCGCAAACGGGACATAGTCAATCGAATAGACCTCGGGCGAGAGCGAAATAAAGTGGTAGTGTCCACCTGCCCAAGAGATCACGTAGCCGAGCACCAGTCCGATCGCCGTCCCGATCACTCCGATCAGCACGCCCTGCGCAATGAATACGCGCCGGATTTGCGCCTTCTTCGTCCCCAGGGACATGAGGACGGCAATATCTTTTGTCTTTTCCATGACCATCATGATCAGCGAGATGAGAATGTTGAGCGCTGCCACGAACACGATCAGGCCGATGGTGATGAACGTCACGACGCGCTCCAGGCGCAACGCGCGGAACAGAGGCTTATTCTGTTCCATCCAACTGGTGGCCATAAAGCCGTGCCCGGCGGCCTGTTCGAGGGCGCGCGCCAGGTCGCCAGCGAGGTAGATATCGTCGAGCTTGAATTGGATGACCGAGATCACGTCGCCCAGTCCAAACAGCTCCTGCGCGTCGGAAAGCCGGATGAATGCCCAGGAAGAGTCGTAGTCGAAAAAACCGGAGTTGAAGATGCCCGCGACGTGAAAGCGAATATACTTCGGCACCATGCCGAACGGAGTCAGCTCGCCTTGTGGAGAAGTGACCAGAACGACTGATCCGACGGTCGCGCCAATTTCCTCCGCCAAGTCTTTGCCGAGAATAATCGGAGGCATTGCGGCGACGCGCTGCTGCACGCCTGCGAGGTCATCGGGGGACTGTGCCTGTGAAGTGTCAGCGTGGGGACGGGGCTCTGCCCCGTCCGGGCCGGGTCGGAGACCCGGCTCCACACGAGCCTCTGGCACCACACGAGGATCTCCCGCCGCGGCTGGGCTTTCCTCCAGCGCTGCCGCCGATCCGAGCGTGACTGTTTTCAGCAGATCGCTGACCTTCCGCTCATACTGCGGCAGCATTCCCTTCAGCACCGCGCCGCGCGCCCGCGGTCCGCGCGAAATCAGCACCTGCTCGTAAATCGCCGGCGCTGCCGCCACAACGTGCGGCTGCTTCGACAGCTTCTCGAGGAGCGGACGCCACTCGCGTATGCCATCGCTCTGAACTCGTAGCAGACTGATGTGCGCAGTCGATCCCAGCAGCCGCGCCTGCAAGTCCTGCCGAAAACCGTTATTGATGGCCAGCGCGACGATCAGGGAAGCCACTCCCGCCGCAACGCCTAAGACGGAGATGCCCGTGATGACGCCAATGAACGCCTGGCGGCGTTTGGCGCGAAGGTATCGGGTTGCAACGAAGAGTTCGAAGCGCATTCGAAACAGCTGTCAGCCGTCAGCCATCAGCTTTCAGCCAAAGCGGATTATAGCTGGCGCGCTTCCCATACTCGCGGCAAAACGGCTGGCACGGCACTGCGATACGAGCGATAAGAGTCCCCAAACCTCTTCTCCAACTCCGCATCCTCCAGTCGGATCATCACCGCTCCCGTAACGACTGCGAATGTCGTCAGTCCCCAGCACACCGCGAGGCCGGTGCCCACGCTCCATGCCAGCATCTCGCACAGGTGCGCCAGGTACACAGGATGCCGCACTCGCGCCCGGATTCCATCCGTCACCAGGCGCTGATCGCGATTTCCGCCATGAACTTCGGGCAGGCCGCCGAGTTGCTTCGCGCTGAAATTCTTCCCGGATCGCGAATAGACCCACAGCCCGCAAACGAACAGCACAATCGCCATGGCCCAGGTCCAGTCCGCTCGATACAGTAATACATCCCGCCACGGCCGCGTGACCAACGCCACGACGAGCCACATCGCGACCCATGCGGGCAACAGCACCATATATGGCGAGCGGTGACAAGAAAGACGCCGGGCGCGCCACCGCTCGGCAAGCGGATGGATCATCAGCCAGAAGGCGGGGATGGTCGAATAGATGATGCAGGCGAGCCATCCGATGAGTTGTAACCATTGGAGCATGGAGTTCTCGTCGTCCGCTGTTCGCCCTTCGCCAGAATCGTAGCAGCCGGGCGTTCCGCTCGTGGCTCGCCCTTCGTGTCGAGACGGGGGTTGCCTCGTCTCCCGGCCGCGAGAGGAGACGCGGCGAGCCGCGTCTCTACAGGAGACTAGCCGCAACCTGATATTCTTTCTCCTCATGTCTCCCATCCTGACGAGTTTGCTGCTGGGGCTGACCGCGGCGGGCGCGAATGTGTTCGGCGGCGCCATCATCGTTCAGAAGCATTGGGAGCGTTCCTACCTCCGCTACTTCGTCGCGCTCGGAGCAGGTTTCATGCTGGCGACGGCGCTGGTCGAGATGGTGCCGGAGAGCATCCATCTGCGTGGCGCGTATGGTGGGTTTCTTATCCTCGCGGGATACTTGCTCGTCCATTTCTTTGAGCACACGGTCACGCCGCATTTCCACTTTGGAGAAGAAACGCACGCCGACCAGTTCGTGCATTCTCACAAGGGATATTCGGTTCTGATCGGGTTGTTGATTCATACGTTTTTCGATGGGATCGCGATTGCCTCGGGATTCCTCGTTTCGCAAGCGCTCGGCTGGATCATCTTTGTGGCGGTTTTTCTGCACAAGATTCCGGAAGGATTCACTATCTCATCGGTGATGCTCGCCAGCGGTCGAAGCCGCGCTTTTGCCTGGGGATCGTCCGTGCTGCTGGGCATTGCAACTGTGGCGGGAGTAATGACGATGGCAATCTTCCGCCACGAGGTAAGCTTCGGCCTGCCGCTGTCGGCGGGCGTTACGATCTACGTCGCTGCATCGGATCTGATCCCCGAGGTGAATAAAGAACCTGGGGTGATGATGGCAGTTCTGGTTTTTGTCGGAACGGCTTGCATGTTTTTGCTGGATCGGTTTTTTCATGTCCACTAGCTAGCAGTTCTCAGTAGGAACCGCTCGGATTTGTTCTGAGAACTGGGAACCGGGAACCGGGAACTTGTTTATCCGCTGTGCCTGATATGCATCACATCCCCATCCTGCACGATGTAGTCCTTGCCTTCCAGCCTCAGCGTGCCCTTGGCGCGGGCGTTGGCTTCGGAACCCGCTTCCAGCAGCTGATCCCAGCGAATGGTCTCGGCTCGGATGAAATGCTTTTCCAGATCGGAGTGAATGGCTCCGGCGCCGTTCTGCGCCCTTGTATTCGCTGGGATTGTCCAGGCGCGGCATTCGTCTTCTCCGGCGGTGAAGAACGAAATCAGTCCCAGCAGGTGATAGCTTTTGCGGATCAGGCGCGAGAGTCCGCTTTCTATAAGTCCATAGCTGCCAAGAAATTCTGCGGCGTCTTCGTCGGTCATCTCGGCTAGTTCGGCTTCTACTTTGCCGCAGATCGCGCTCGCTCCGGCATTGGGACGGCCGGCCACTTCGGTCAGGTTGTATTTAGAAACGGCCGCTTCGAGGTCTCTGCCCAGTTGCGTGCTCTCGCCGATATTAAGCACGTAGAGCATCGGCTTTTCACTCAAAAACATGAAGCCGCGGATGCGCTTCTTGTCTTCGGGTGACATCTCCATTTCGCGCAGCGGCTTTTCGGTTTCGAGAAACGCTTTGGCTTTGATCAGCAACTCGTTTTCTTTTTCCAGTTCCGGCGTCTTCATCTTCTTCAAATCTTTTTCCAGCCGCTCCAGCCGCTTTTCGATCTGGCCAAGGTCGCTGACCATCAGATCGAACTCTACGTTCTTGATGTCGCGCAGCGGGTCGATGGGACCGACGTGCGGAATCTCATCGCTTTCAAACGCCCGGAGAACGTGAATGAGCGCGTCCACCTGGCGCAGATGGCCGATGTAGGCGGTCTCTTTGAGCGCGTCCTGGCCGATGGCGCCGACGTCCACGTACTCGACCGAAGCGTGCGTCAGTTTCTTCGGATGGTAGAGCGCGGCCAGCTTGTCGAGACGCTCGTCGGGGACTTTCGCGACGCCGATGTGTGCCTCGCGCGGGTTCGAATACGCCTGTTCGGAAAGATGGACCTTCGTCAGAATGCCAAATAGAGATGTCTTGCCGACTTGCGGCAGACCGATAATGCCAGTTTTCATGGGGAAGTCTCAGCTCTCAGCTGTCAGTTGTCAGCGATCGGTTCAGTCAAAAGAATAAATCATTGGGCCCATACGCATACGCAAGTGGACTGCATTGCGCCGTGCTACGCTGGGCAGAATGCAGTTGAAGCCAACAACTCACAGACTATTCTTTCGCTGTCTTGCCGGGGCGCTGATCGGTTGCATCGCCGGTGTCGTCGGGTCTTCGGCGCAGAGTCCGGCGCAAAGATCGGCGCAGATTCGCTTCCGCTGGCAGACTCGCGACGTTGTCGAACGCCGCCTGAAGTCGTTTTCAACCAAGAACAGCGAACGCGAAGCGCTGATCCGGAAGTGGTTTGCGGAGTCCGGATGCAAGGAGGCAAATCTCTCCGAGGAGGCGCTCGACCGGAAGCTTCCACCGAACGTTATTTGCGTGTTGCCTGGCGAAACGCGGCAGGTCATCGTAGTCGGCGCGCATACCGATAAGGTCGACAGCTTTGGCGACGGCGTGGTCGACAACTGGACAGGAGCGGCGTTGCTGCCTAGCCTGTTATACAGCCTAAGCGCGCAGCCGCGTCATCATACGCTGATTTTCGTCGGATTCTCGGGCGAGGAAAAGGGGTTGGTCGGATCGCAGTATTACGTGGACCACCTCACCAACGCACAGCGCGCCCATATCGAGGGCGTGGTGAACTTCGACAGTTTGGGGCTCGGTCCGACGGAGGTCTGGGCTTCACATGCCGACAAGGCGCTACTTGATGCGCTGGGCCGGGTAGCGCACGCGAGTAAACTCCAGGTGACCGCCATGAATGTGCCAGAAGGCGCCACCGCCGATTCCGAATCGTTCGCTCGCTACCAGATTCCGCGCATCACGCTGCACTCGGTGACGCAAAAGACCTGGCCGATCCTGCATTCTCCCTTCGACAAGATGGCAGCTATTAAGATGAACGATTACTACGACAGCTATAAGCTGATCGCCGAGTATCTGGCGTATCTTGATGACTCGCTGAAACCGGCGGCGGCGAGGGCGGAGAAGGCCGCGCATTAACGGAACCCTTTCATCAATGGTCATCCCGAGCTCGCCGGAGCGCCTGCGCGGTCACATACAACGCAACGAGCCCCAGCAAAAGCACCGCCACCTCGAATTTCTCCGACCACAGATGCAGACGGTCGAATTCCATGCGCAGCGGATTGTCGGGAGGCAGATCGTCGATAACGCCGGCCTCGGCGTGAATGGCATGCATTCTCGGGGAAATCGCGAACTGCGAGATCACTGTCAGCAACAACATCAGCGCGATTAGAACGTGCCGCGCCGCGAGCGGCCGCGCATTTCCTGAGGCTATCCGGCTATAGAGCATGGACGCGATCAGAAAAACCGTTCCGGAAACAATGGCCATGCAGTGCAGTCGATCGAGCGAGCGGCCTACGATCGATCCTGCCATCTGGCGAGACGGGAGAAGTCCCGGCGAAAAAACGGTAGGCGCGAGTACGAATGCGAAAAAAATCAACCCGCCCAGCCAGACCACGAGCGACAAGAGCATGAGGAAGCGGAGAAATGACATGAGCGAGATTATAGAGGCGCGAGCGACACCGTTCATTCAAATGTGCTGAAAGATTTATCCACAGCCCGAACCAGCGCTGTCACTTACTCCTGTGCGCGTGACTGTTTACCCTCATCCTTCCTCATCCGTCGGGAAGGAATCATCTGAATGCAGCGTTCATTGACCGCCACCGATGTGAATTTCTTGTCGTTGCAGTCGGCAATATTTTGCGTGCAGTGTGAACTGCTCAGCGCAAACAACACGCCGCAGTGTCTGGCGTGCGGCAGTGGCGCGGTGCTGAGTCTTTCGCGCGTGCTCGGGGGATCTCTTCGCGGGCAGCAGACGGCGCATCTTATTGCGGATGCGGAACTGGATCGGCTGGTGCGATCGCTGCTCTACACGGTTCCCCGGGTGGCGGCGGCCGGCGGAGAACCGCGCGACGAATATGCGGTCGAACTTCCCGCGGCAGCAACTTTTTCCACTCGCTATCGTGCGCGGCCTCGCCATCATCATCAAGGGCCGGTACCTGTGCCGCACGGTTTGATTAATGCCGGAGAGATTGATCTCGAGCCGGGCATCAGCATCATCGCGGAAAAGGCGCAAACTCTAACCGGCGCCACCGGGGCCGCCATCGCGCTGCGCCGGGGCAACGAAATTGTTTGCCGGGCGCGCACCGGCCGCACCGCTCCGGATATCGGGGTCCGCCTGCAAACCGATAGCGGCCTCTCGGCCGAATGCGTGCGCACCGGCGAAGTGCTGCTTTGCAATGATGCCGAGTCGAATCCGCGAGTGGATTGGGCGAGTTGCCGGCGGATGGGCGTGCGCTCGATCCTGGTTTCTCCCCTGTGCCACTTTCGGCGGACGCTGGGCGTTTTCGAAGTGTTGTCGTCGACGCCCCACGCGTTCGACAATAACGACGTAGCCACCATGCAGTTTCTCTCCGGAATGATGGTGGCGACGATCTCGCGGCTTTCCAGTTTGCAGCCGGCACCGCCGGCAGCCTCGGGCGAGTAAACTCTTCTAGGAACCTGGTAATCGGTTTGAGCTCTCGCCTGATGGATTCGATTGGGCAAGCGAGGGTGTCCCGGGTCGGAAGGGAGATTCCGATGAAGTATGTATTCCGGATCGCGGTGATAGGAGCCGTTGTGTTCGCGGCCTGGACAATTCTTGAGCCCGAAATAACCAACATTGTGTTTCAAGACGAGCTGCATGATCTTGCGGTACAACCTAGCTGGCGGCCTGGGATGTCAGCGCCAAACTCGGACGAAGAACTTCGCAACTTCGTAATCCGCAAGGCGGAGACCCACGATATCGCGCTCGACCCAAAACAGGTGACGGTGCGACGCACCGAGACGCCGGAGAATCCGGTCTACATCGCAGTCGACTATACGGTGCCCGTGAATCTGTTCGTATATTCATACAGCCGGCACTTCGGAGCGTCGAGCACCGGCGGCAGGTTCTGATCGCAGGTTCTGATTGCGAAAAGCAACCTCGGCGGACAAAGTCTAAGGTTTCAGGCCATGCGCTTGATCAGGTCGAGGTAGCGGGGGTCGGAGCGCCACGGGTCCAATGAGAGAACGATCTTGACGACCTCGAGGCCGCCGGCTTTATGCGCCAGCGCCTTGTCCAGCCAAATGGAGGTCTGTTCTTTGTCGCGCAGGTCAGCACAGGCGTAAGCCATGTCGGCGGGGTCCACATAGCGACGCTTTGCCAACAGCCTCCGCATCTCGATTTCTCGCAATTTCGCGGGCTTAAACCCGGACTTGGAATAGACGCGGGCGACCTCCTCGGCAATCCCCAAACTCATCCGTTTGCTTATAGAGAGTCGTGGATTTCTTCCATTCATCCAGCCACAAATCATACTTGCCCATATTCAAATAAAATGCGCGCGAACTGGCCGTGCTCTTGAGCGTAATTGGGATCCATCTCGAGGGTCTTTTTTAACTGCTCCACGCGCCTTGTGCAAGATGGCGTCGAATACCAACGCGGAGGTGTTCCCGCCGAAGGCCATGCGGCCCGGGGACATCTCGTAGAGCACGGTGCCGAAGGAAGACAGATCGCTGCGCCGGTCGAGTGTCTCGCCGCGCGCCTGCTCGGGCGACATGTAGGCGATGGTCCCGACGGTGCTGCCTGGACTGGTGAGGTTCGCCTCGATTGTCGCTCCCTCGCCTATCGAGGCTTCGGGCTTCCCGGTCAGTTTGGCCAGGCCGAAGTCGAGCACCTTGGCGGCGCCGCGCTTGGTGATGAAGATGTTAGCGGGGCTTGATGTCGCGAAGCACGATACCTTCGCTATGTGCGGCGTCGAACGCATCGGCGATCTGGACGGCGTTTTCGAGCAGTTGCTCGAGTGGGAGCGCGCCCGACTCCAAGCGGTGCTTCAGGGTCTGGCCGCTCAGCATTTCCATCACGATGAACTGCTCGCAGCCGTCCTCGGCAATTTCGTGGATGGTGCAGATGTTGGGATGGTTCCGAGCCGAGGCGGCGCGGGCCTCGCGGCGAAAGGCGTTCAAGGGTTTGGGGATCGTGCGCCAACTCCCGTGGCAGAAATTTGAGCGCAACGCGGCGTCCGCCGCCCAGCTTTTCCAGAACGCGGTAGTGGCCGACGGTCTTGCCGATCACTACTAGCGGTTTCCCCTGAGCGTGCGATGGTAGGCTGACGCGCGGGGCAAGTCAATAAAACCAGTTCTCGGTTCTCAGTTCTCAGTCCAACCGTGTAGATGCGGCGGGACACTTGAAGACTGAGGCAGGAACGGAGAACAACACCTGAGGTCCAAGACAGGACAGTGGAGACAGGGCAAACCCCGTCTCTACACCGGTACTGGCACGCTCTCAACGATCTCCCGCAGCACTTGCTCGGCTTGCTCGGATTTTTTCAGGGTGGAAGTGTAGAGCGAACCTACTACCACGCGGTGGGCGAAAACGGAGACGACCAGGGGCTTGAAATCTTCGGGCGTGCAATAATCGCGGCCCTCGAGGAAGGCCATGGCTTGGGCGGCTCGGTAGAGCATCTGCGAGCCTCGGGGAGATACTCCGAGCGAGAGATACTCGGACTCGCGGGTCTTAGTGACGATGTTCAGCAGGTACGTAATGAGCGATTCGTCCACGTGAACCTGGGCTACGGCTTGCTGAATTTCGACTACATCCGCGGCATTGAGCACGGGGCGCAGGTTTTCGAGTTGGGCGGCGCCGGCTTCGGCGCGCAGGATTTCGCGCTCGGCATTGCCTTCGGGATATCCCATGCGAACGCGCATCAGGAAACGATCGAGTTGCGACTCGGGCAGGGGATAAGTGCCGTGGTGCTCGATGGGATTCTGCGTAGCGATGACAAGGAACGGTTGCGGCAACGCATAGGAATGCGCGTCAATCGTGACTTGGCCTTCGTTCATGGCTTCGAGCAGGGCGGACTGTGTCTTCGGAGTGGTGCGGTTGATTTCGTCGGCTAAGAGGACGTTGGCGAAGACCGGTCCGCGCTTGAATTCGAATTTCTGTTCGATGGCGGAGTAGATCGAGATGCCCAGCACGTCCGACGGTAGCATGTCGCTCGTGAACTGGATGCGTTGGAAGGTGCAGTCAATGGCGCGGGCCAGTGCCTGGCCGAGCGTGGTCTTGCCGACTCCGGGGACGCCTTCGATCAGCAGGTGGCCTTTGGCGAAGACGGAAACCAGGGCGAGGCGGAGGACGTCGTCTTTGCCGCGGATGACGCGGCGGAGACTGTTTTCGAGTTCCGCGGCGCGGCGGGAGGTTGCTACCAGAGTTTCGGGAGCCATTAGGGGCGATTTTACTATGTGGGTGGGGCTGCGGCCGGTTACGGGAGTCATCGTCCGGTTCCTCAGTCGGCAGTGGTCGAGCTTCGCTCGACTGTACGGCCGCGGGCGGCCGTCCCTACGTGTTTACTGGTAGAATTCCGCCGGTCTCCCCGTCAATCGCTCGATTCTTTTCGCGGTTGGCGGATGCGTCGAGAACAGGCTGCCGAAACTCATCCCTCCTAAGAACGGTGCAATGATGAAAAGATGCGCGGTCGATGGGCTGGCTACCAGAGGGAGCCGCTTGGAATAGGCTTCGATCTTGGCCAGGGCACTGGCCAGGGCGTAGGGATTGCCGGTCCAGTGGGCTCCGGTGTCGTCGGCGCCGTATTCGCGGGAGCGCGATACGGCGAGTTGGATCAGCATGGCTGCGAACGGGGCGAGGAAGATCATGGCAATGGCTGCGATCCCGCTGCCTCCGCCGCGATCGTCGCGCTCGCCCCGCATGCCGCCAAAAATCATTCCCCAGCGGGCTATCGAGGCGAGGTACGTAATTGCGCCGGCTAAAGTGGCGGCGATCGAACTGATGAGGATGTCGCGATTGCGGACGTGCCCGAGTTCGTGAGCCAACACGCCCTCGAGTTCTTCGTCGTTGAGTAGTCCGAGAATGCCCTGGGTTACGGCGACGGACGCGTGGTTCGGATTGCGTCCAGTGGCGAAGGCGTTCGGCGAATCGGTCGGGATCAGGTAGACCTTGGGCATCGGCAGGCTGACTTTTTGCGCCAGGCGCTCGACGATGTTGTAAACGCGCGGCAGATCGTCGCGGCCGACAGGCTGGGCGCGATACGTGGCGAGCGCGATCTTGTCGGAGAAAAAATAAGCAACGAAATTCATGACGGCGGCGAAGGCGAGCGCCATCAGCATCCCGTTCTGCCCGCCGAAAGCGCGGCCGGCCAGCATGAGCAGCAGTGTCATGCCGGTGAGCAGGAGTGTGGTTTTGAATATGTTGCTCATGTTTGTTGTCTCGATTTTTTGACTCAATCGATTAGATGCCTGGTTCTGGGCTTTGGGCTCTGGGCATGCGCTGGCCACGGGCAGCTGCCGAGCTGCGCTCGGCTTGGACGGACGAATGCGTCCGTCCCTACGCGATCCTACCCTTGCCGCTTCAGTGCCCGGTCGAGCGTTTGGTCGAGGGCTGCTCTGGCTTTTTCGTAGTCCGCGGGCGTGATCTTGCCTTGTTTTCGCTCTACCTCGAGTTGGAACAGTTCTTCTTTCAGCGCTTCGAGCAGCATCGACGATCTTGCGACCTGTGTGCTGGCCGCGGATGTCGCGGGCACCGTCGCGGTTGGCGTCGTTGGACGGAGTACTGCGCTGTAGTCGCTCGACGTTGCGCCAGGCTTTGCCGTGGATGTCGCGGCGACCGCTGTTACGGGTTGCCGTTTCGTGACCACCCATCCGCCGATCGCGAGCAGCACGGCGAATCCGCCGAGGATGGGCCAGCGATATTGCTGTAGCGCATCGGGCGCATCAATCGGGGCGCCGAGTCCGCCGCCGGGGCGATTGTCACGAGAACGATTGTCGCCTGCCTGCGGTTGGTCCGGTTGTTGCTGTTGTTGTTGCAACTGATCCTGCTGCCGGGCCGCTCCGGAGGCAACCTCTCCCGGCGATTCGGTGATGACTCCGTTGCCCGTCAGCGTGAAGGCGAGCGACTGGCCGGGTTTCGTCTGTCTTGCAACTTCCACTTGGCTGTCGCCCTGGCTGGGATTCTGCATGGACTGGAAGCTCGGCGGATTGGCCGCCTTGAACTGCATGGTCTTCGGAAGAACGACGACGAGGTGCTCGGCAGGATAGAGGGGTTTGGGATCGATCTTGATCTCGCCGGAGTAGGGCAGAGTGAACTCCATTTGGAACTGCGTTTCTCCGGGACGCAGCGGGAAGTTAATCGCGTAGTGGTTCTTCTCGGCCTGAGGAACGGCTTCCGTGCTGATCGGCTGGCCGTTCGGGGCGCGGGCCTGCACTTGTTCAATCTTTGCTCCGGGGGGGGCATAGAACTCGAAATTGCGATCGTTCATCTGTGTCTTCGCGGGAGAAGACTGGTTATTGACGACAAACAGGCGCACCCCCTGCATCGTTCCACCGTCGGCCTGGAAGCGGATGACGTCGGCAGTGACGGTGAGGCCGCTTACTTTGGTTGCGACGTCATAGACGTTCACCTCAACCGAACTGACGCTGGGAGGCGCGATCTGGTGATAGGTGACTCCCTGATGGACGGCGCGGATGAGGTGTGGTCCGGCTCCTCCGGTGAGTTTGAAGCTGAATTTTCCGTTGCTGTCGGCCTTGGTGTTGGCGACGATTTCCATGGTGGTAGTGAGATTGATGAGAATAACTTCGTCTCCGGCGGCGGGCTTGTTGGTGGTGCCGTTGGTGACGGTGCCGGAGAGGGTCTGGGCGGCGGCCGAGGCGAGGGCTAGTGCCAGAACGCATAGGGGACGGATAGCGGTTAGTAAGGCGGGCTTTGCTAGTCTGGTCAAAAAAGCTCCTGGGGCAGTCGCAGATCTTTTTCCGGAGACGGCGGCGCTAGGAATCAGCGCTTCATAGGCCTTGTGCTCGCCAACCCAGAACCATAAATATCCATCCGTCCGTTTGATCGCAAGAGCGCGGTGGTTCAGCGTGATGCGGGCGGACCACATTTCCTGGCCGTGGCGCTCTCCCACTCTCTTGAATTGTAGCGAAGGATGCTGCGAATTTGCTTTGAGCAATGCAATGTTTTGCGACCGCATCCAGACCGCTAATCTTCGTGCTCTCTACCTTTGGCCACGGTAAGACAGGCTGATCATCAACGTTGAACGATATCTTGCCCGAGCCACAAAGTCCGGGAGCGCACCGTACTACCGACTCATCAGAGTTCGGAGCCACACACAGCGACGCGCTGTCGGATTCGGCTGACTGCGATGAGCACATCAGACACGCAGCGAATATGAATACCGCTGCTCCGAGTGTTCGGTGATCGCACCGCATAGTCATCATCACCCGGTCATTTACGCTGCAACACAAGATTCCTGTCGAAACCAGCTTAAGCTCCCAACCCGGCAGCCTGCTCCAACCGCGCGATCTCCGCCATGATTGCAGCCGCTTCCTCTTCGAGCGAGGCGCGCATGGATTGATAGTCGGCGTCCGGCACCTTGCCGGCCTTGTATTCGAAATTCAGATCGCGCAGGTTCTCGTAGACCGCTTCCTTGCGCTCGCGGAGATAGCCGAGCCGCGTTTTTTTTTCTCCGGCGTAGACTTCGCCGGGATAGAAGAAAACGTAATAAAGAGCGGCGGCGGTCACGACAGAGCAGACGAAAAGGGTCATCGGGTTATCTCTCTGCTAAAAGTATCGCCGGTATCTGGCGGCATGATGGTTGCCACTTGTCGCCCCTTATTAAGGAAAATAGTCCTGACTGTAGCGCCGGCATCCTGCCGGCTGTCCCGATGGCGGCTCGCCATCGGCGCGGCGGGCGAAGACGCCCGGACAGCCGCCGGGACGGCGGCGCTACACCTGTTCGTCATAAGTCGGTCTCTTTCCGGGCTTTGCGGAGAAACTCGTCGAGCTCGCTGCCGCGCCGGATAGTGATGCCATCGGCGAGGGCCGGTGTGGGCCGATTCTTCCACGAGCGCACGACGTACACGACGAGCGTGATACCGAATGCCAACCCGGCGAAGGGCATGATCCAGGCCACGCGATTGAAGCCGGTGGCGGTGGGCGCGGCGATCACGGTCGGTCCGTAGTCTTGCACGAAACCTTGCAGGATGAGGTCGTCGTTATTGCCTTTATCCAGTGCGGCCTGAAGTTGGTCGCGCATCTTGTCCGAGTATGTGCACCCGACGTGATTGCATTCGAGCAGTATTTGGCTACATCCGCAGGCACACATCATGCGATGGCCCAGGTCTTTGAAGCGCGCGGAATCGTCTCCGGCACCCATGAAGAGGAAGACGGTGGTGGTGAGGATGAGGGCGTGGAGTGCTTGGCGTGCGGGCTTTTTAGCCTGTGTCTTCGCCCCTCGGCCCTCGACGGCTAAAGCCGTCATTGATTTTGTTGCGCTTACGGCGCGGCTTAAGCCGCGCCCCTTCAAAACAAAGTCAAGGGCATGATTCGAGGATTTCATCTCAATCACCTGCTCCCACGTGCGCCGGAGCTCGAACCGGCGTGGTTGCGGCCACCTGTACGGCCACTGCATTCGGCACGAGTGCGACGATGGTGCCGAAGACCATGATGATCAGGCCGATCCAGATCCACGGGACAAGCGGATTCAAGTGCGCTTTAATGATGGGGCGTCCGGTGGTCTCGTTCTTGCCTTCATAGACCAGATAAACGTCGGTCACCAAAAACAAATCTTCGCGGAAGCTGGGGTAAATGCGCGGCAGCGTCTGCGGCTGCTGGCTGGCTTTATAGAAGCGGCGCTCGGGATACATGGTCGTAATCTGCTTGCCGCCGCGGAACACATTGATGATCGCCCATTCGTTGCCATAGTTGGGATTGTCATCCTGCGTGTAAGACTGGCAGACCAGAGTGTAGGGGCCAATGGAGATTTTGTCGCCAAAGCCCATTTCTTTTTCGACTTCTTTATTAAAGGGAGTCCCGAGGATTCCAATGACGACCAGCGCCACGCCGAAGTGGACAATGTAGCCGCCGTAACGGCGCGTATTCCGGTGGCACAGCTGAAGCATCGCGGAGAATAGACTTTGGCGCGTCTTACCGGCTATGACGCGGCCTCCGCGGAGGAACTCGGAGATGACGGTAAACATCACCAGCGCCGAGAGAACGGCGGCCATGGTGGCGTAGAAATAAGAAGGATCTTCCCAGGGACGTACGCCGAAAAGAATCATCATCCCGCCGATCGAAAGCGCGCCGATCGCGGGGTACAGGAAATTCCGCTTGAGGCTTTCGAGGGAAGTCTTACGCCAGGCCAGCAGCGGTCCGATCGCGGTGAGCAGCAGGAGCAGCAATGCAACCGGGATCGCCACGCGATTGAAAAAAGGCGGCCCGACCGTGACTTTGTGTCCCTGGACAAATTCAGAGAGGATCGGGAAGAACGTGCCCCAGAGTATGGTGAAGCAGAGGGTGAGCAGGAGAAGATTGTTGAACAGGAAGCTGGATTCACGCGAAACCAGCGCCTCCAGCTTGTGTTCGCTCTTGAGGTGCGACCGGTTCAGCGCAAGGAAGTAGGTGCAGACCGCCAGGGTCAACGCGATGAAGACCAGGAACCAAGAGCCGATCGACGATTGTGCAAAGGCGTGCACCGAACTGATCACACCCGAACGCGTGAGGAATGTTCCGACCATCGAGAGCAGGAAGGTCGCGAAGATGAGCGCCATGTTCCAGACTTTCAGCATGCCGCGCTTTTCTTGCATCATGACGGAATGCAGAAACGCTGTGCCGGTGAGCCAGGGCATGAGCGAGGCATTTTCCACGGGGTCCCATCCCCAGTAGCCGCCCCATCCGAGGACAGCGTAGGCCCAGTGCGCGCCGAGGAAAACGCCGACGGTGAGGAAGCACCAGGTCACCATGGTCCAGCGGCGCGTGATGTGGATCCATTTCTCGCCAGGATACTTCATGATGAGCGCGCCCAGTGCGAAGGCGAATGGCACGGTGAAGCCGACGTAGCCGAGATACAGCATGGGAGGGTGGATGACCATCTCGGGATACTGTAGAAGCGGATTCAGTCCGGTGCCATCTTGAGGAAGTGGGCCTTGTATGACGCCGAACGGGTGCGCAGCAAAATTCAGAATCAGCAGAAAGAAAACCTGCACTGCGGCGATAACTACCGAAGCGTGCGCGAACAGCTGCTGATCGGTCTTGTAGCGCAAGCGGAGAACGAATCCGTAGCCGGCGAGCAGAAGCGACCAGAACAGCAGCGACCCTTCCTGTCCCGACCACAACACAGCGAACTTATAGGCGGGCGGCAAGTCGCGGTTACTGTGATGGAAGATGTAGGCGATGGAGAAGTCGTCGCTGAACGCGCTCACCACAAGAACGATGGCAGCCAGCAGCACCGCGGCGAAAGTGGCGATTCCGGCGCGGCGGGCGGTCTCGCCGAGACGAGCCGAAGCGGCATCCTTGCTAAATAGCGCCAAGAGGCCTGCAAGGAAAGAGTACGCACTCAGGCCGAGCGCCAGCAGGAGCGCAAAGCTGCCGATTTGAGACATCGCAGGGGACCCCAAACTGTGCTTCCCTATTTTTTCAGAGAAGCAGAAGCTATGCAATCCGTCCTGCTTGTGTGGGGACGGGCCTCGCCCGTCCAATCCGGGTGAAGCCCGGCAGATGGCCGCGGTCCCAGCAATTGAATCTGTCGATTCAATGCACTACTGGAGAGTGATTTGATCGAGGTGCCACTACTTCTCCAGCGGGTAGCCCCTTCCGCGCCAATCGCGAATTCCGCCGTCCATCGAGATGACGTTGGTGTATCCCATTTTTTGCAGATTATCGGCGGCCAGCGCGGAACGGAAGCCGCCACCACAATAGAGTACGAGCGGCGTTTCAAGATCGGGATACTTGCCCTCAACGTCGCGTTCGATGATGCCCTTGCCGAGGTGGACGGCTCCGGGCAGGTGGTCGGCGTCGAATTCGCGATCTTCGCGGACGTCGACGAGAACAAATTTCTCGCCGCGATCGAGCCGGGCTTTAACTTCGTCTACGTTAGTTTCACGGACGCGCTGCTTGGCGTCTTCGACAATCTTCAGAAAGCGCGGTGGATGCTGTTGGGCCATGGTCGTCGATCTCCCATCCATAAATGATAGCAGCCAGATTGGCTGCGAGCTTCGAGCCAACCGGATCCCGGCAGCTCGTGGCTTATCCGGCGGCGCCAAGGATGAGACGATTCCAGATAAAATCGAACAGCGCTCTTCTTAATCGCGAACCATGACGCTCATTCTTCGCCAATCTCGCATTCACTCCTATGGTTGCTACACCACGCGGCCGATTCGCAAAGGGAAGTTGATCGTCGAATACGTGGGCGAGTACCTTACCTACGAACAAGCCGACGATCTTTACGACAACTTTCCGAACACGTATTTGTTCGGTTTGGACGGGGGCAAGCGCATCATCGACGGCTACGGCGTGGCTGCCTTCGTCAATCATTCCTGCAAACCGAACTGCGAGACCGATCAGATCCGGGGCAAGATGTGGATCATCGCGCTGCGCGATATTGAGGCCGGAGAAGAATTGACCTACGACTACAACCTCTACGATGGCGAGGATGACGCGCCCTGTTTCTGCGGTGCGCGGCGGTGCCGAGGAAGTCTGTATTCCGCGACGCACCTGCGCAAGCTCGCTAAGAAGCGCGCCAAGGCTGCGGCGGCCGCGGCATCCACGGCAGCGTAGAGAGACGCAGCATTTTCCGATGCTACAATCATTTCTTTCCGATTGTCTTTCCGATCGCCGTTACGAATCGCCGTTCTGATCGCATTCGCGAATCTGGAGTCATACCTTGAACCGTGCTTCCGCCGGCCTGGAAAACATCATCGCCAAATCTCTTCATCGCGCCCCTGCGAGCGAGAGCGCGGTGCTGGCCTGGCCTATCGCGTGTGGCAGTGCGGTCGCCGAGCGGACTCGGGCGCTGAGTTTTTCCGATGGTGTTCTGCGCGTGGAAGTTGCCGACGAGGGATGGCGGCGGGAACTCATAAACCTGGCGCCGCGTTATTTGGCCTTGATCAATAAGTATTCCGCGACTTTGGTGAAGCGGATTGAATTCGTGGTGAAGACGTGAAAGTTACCGACAAAGACGTCGCCTACGTGGCCGATCTGGCCAACCTCGAGTTGACCGAGGAAGAGCGCGCTCACATGCTGCGCGATTTGAATTCCATTCTTGCATATATCGAGCGACTCAGTGAACTGGAGACCGACAAAGCTGCACCTATGGCCCAGGTCTCTGACCGCTACGCCGTCGACGAGTCGCGGCAGGGAAGCGACCGGTTCGCGTATGCCATCCGGGAAGACGTGAAGGACGGTCTGCGGAAATCGCTGCCGCACGACGAAGCCGTGAAAAATTCGCCGGACACCGACGGGACGTTCTTCGAGGTTCCAAAAGTGATTGAGAGATAGCGTGATGACCGCGGGAAAAGAGATCGCGGGAAAAACAAATGCCGTCGGTCTCACTATCGATGAGATCCGCGGCGCGATTATCGAGGACAGGACGACGGCGACCGCGCTCGCGACCGAGTTCTACGATCGCATCAGGAAAGAAGATTCCGAGATTGGCGCGTTTCTGACTCTCTGCGAGGAGCGCGCGCTGAAGCAGGCGGGGCTGATCGACCAGATGGCCGCGGAGGGCCAGCCTTTGCCGCCGCTGGCGGGAGTTCCGGTCGCGATCAAAGACGTCCTGGTGACGCGCGGTGTGCGCAGCACCGCCGGTTCGAAAATTCTTGAGAATTTTATTCCTCCTTATGACTGCACGGCGGTCGCTCGTCTGGAAGCGGCGGGCGCGGTGATTTTGGGCAAGCTCAACTGCGACGAGTTTGCCATGGGCTCGTCCACCGAGAATTCGGCTTATCACGCGGTGCACAACCCGCGCGACAAGAGCCGCGTGCCGGGCGGATCGTCGGGGGGCTCGGCGGCGGCAGTTGCCGCCGAGATGGCCGTCGCAACGCTTGGCTCCGATACGGGCGGATCGATTCGCCAGCCGGCCTCATTTTGCGGCGTGGTTGGTTTGAAGCCAACATATGGACGCGTGTCGCGCTACGGGCTGATTGCTTTTGCTTCGTCGCTCGATCACATCGGGCCGTTTGCGAAAACGGTGAAGGAAGTTGCACTGGTGCTGCGCACGATTGCGGGCCGCGATCCCATGGATTCGACTTCCGCAGATGTGCCCGTGCCTGATTACGTTGCCGAGTTGGAAAAGCCGGTAAAGAGTTCGGGCGAAGCATTGAAGGTCGGCGTGGCCAAAGAATACTTCGGCTCCGGGCTCGATCCCGAAGTGCGCGCTGCGGTTGAGGCTGCGATTCAGAAGCTGGCGGAGTTGGGATGCGAGGTTGTGTCGGTGAGTCTGCCGCATACTGAGTATGCGATTCCGGCTTACTACATTGTGGCGACGGCGGAAGCGTCGTCGAATCTGGCGCGCTATGACGGGGTGCGTTATGGCTTCCGCGCCAAGGCGAGCACGCTTTCCGAAATGTATCGACAGACCCGCGACCGCGGATTTGGCATGGAAGTCAAGCGCCGCATCATGCTCGGTACTTACGCGCTGAGCGCTGGATACTATGACGCCTACTATCTGAAGGCGCAGAAAGTGCGTACGCTGCTGACGCGCGACTTCGATGAGGCTTTCAAGAAAGTGGATGTGATCGTCGCGCCGACTTGCCCGACAGCTGCGTTCCGGTTGGGTGAGAAGGTGAATGATCCGCTGGCCATGTATCTCGCCGATATCTACACCGTAACTGCGAATCTGGCGGGCATTCCCGGAATCTCAGTTCCGTGCGGCGAGAATCATGAGAAGCTGCCGATTGGTCTACAGTTGTTTGCGCGGCACTTTGATGAGGCGACGTTGTTGAGGGTTGCGCATGCCTATGAGCAGTCAAGAAAGCCCGCGTAGGGACAGCCGCCCTCGGCTGTCCAGCACGCGAAGCGAGCCAGTGTCGATACCGAACCCAGAGTTCCTGCGACCACAGATAGGTGCGGAGCTGCGCTCCGCTGCACAGCCGAGGCGGCTGTCCCTACGCAGAACCTGCCGCGGCGCGCCCGTCACGCCACGAGCACGCAGCAACGCCGAAATCCGTTCTAAAGAACTTCATAGTACCGTTCGCCCGCGCAGGCATGGCATAAGACCCGCCCATTGCGCACAATCTCGCGGCGGAAGTTGATGCCTTCGCCGCACTCCGCACAGACTATGCGCTCGGCTTTGTATCCGGGGAACTCCTCGGCGGGAAGTTCGACCTTCACCCATTGCTTGGTGAATAAGTCGTCTTCCGGCATCTCGCGATAGGCCAGCATCTGCTGCTGATTCTTGCTTTCGATTTCGGGATGCATCGAGCGCGCCAGCGCCTTGGACGATTCTTTCGCGGCGATGCGGATGGCTTTGCCGGTGCTCACGTCGACGAAGGTCGCGGCCATCTTTCCCCAGTCGCGAAATTTCAGGGCGCGCTTTCCGAGACGGCATCCGGTGACGACGGCGATGGCGTCGGTGGCGCAGCGGTCGATTTCGACGAACGTGACCAGACGCTTGCGATCTTTTCCGCGAGGGTCTTCGATGCCCAACTTCTCGAGTCCTAGCATGGCCAGGCGGACACCCAGCACCTGCCCGGCGCAGAGATGGCCGTGGGCTTGTTCGGCTTGGAGAAGGTATTCGTCTAAAGTCATGACCTTTGGATTGTAGCGCCGCCGTCCCGGCAGCTGTCCAGCAGACGTCCTCGCCCGCCGCGCGGAGGGCGAGACGCCCTCGGGACAGCCGGCAAGATGCCGGCGCTACTTTCTTCGCCACCGAACCCCATCCTTTGTGTTCTCCACGATGATGCCGGCAGCGGTCAGTTCGGCGCGTAGTGCGTCAGAGAGTTTGAAGTTTCGCGACTTTCTTGCGGCTTCCATTTCGGCAAGCTTCTGATTGACTTGTTCGTCGGCGAGTTGGGCGGAGCCAGCGATCTCCATCAGTTCAGGGCTTATTTCTTTTTCGCGGCCTTCAGCGCGGGCCCAGTCGAGAATCACTCTCATCTTAGGCTGGTCGTCATCTTTCAGCACGCCGAATATCTCGTCGAACTTTTCGAGCGCTCCGAGCAGCGGCTTCACGTCGTCCTGGCGAACTTTCCCGGCATCGAGCGCCGTGTTTGCTTTGCGCAGCATGTCGAACATGGCGGCTTGCGCCTCGGCAGTGTTCAAGTCATCGTCGAGGGCGCTCTTTATTCGCGCGATGGTTTCGTCCGCCAGTTGCGCCATCGGCGGGTTTGCGCCCGCGGGGAATTGCGCGCTCGTCAGGCGGAAGCGGAAGTTGCGCAACTTCTCCACGGAACTCGCGGCGGACTTCAAGCCATCGAAAGTGAAGTTCAACTGATTGCGATACGGTACCTGCGTCAGCAGCCAGCGGATGGATGACGGCTTGTGCCCGCGCAGCACCAGATCCCGGATGGTAAAGAAATTCCCGAGACTTTTTGACATCTTCTGGCCCTCGACCAGCAGAAAACGGGCATGAAACCAATAGCGCACAAACTGCTTTCCGCTGAGCGCTTCCGACTGCGCGATTTCATTTTCGTGATGCGGAAAAATCAGGTCTTCGCCGCCAGCGTGCAAGTCAAAACTCGGCCCGAATTGCTCCATCGACATCACCGAGCACTCGATGTGCCAGCCCGGCCGCCCCGGCCCGATCGATGTGTCCCACGAAGCTTCGCCGGGCTTCGGAGCCTCCAGAGGGCGAAATCGCGCGCGCTGTCCTTCTCGTATTCGTCGACGTCCACGCGGGCGCCGTCGGTCATGCCGGCAAAATCTTTTTTCGAAAGCTTGCCGTACTCGGGGAATTTCGCGATGCGGAAATAGTAAGAACCATCGTCGGTGCGGTAAGCGAAGCCTTTCTTCACCAGTTCGGCAATGAAGTCGGCCATGGCATTGATGTGCTCGGTAGCGCACACCAGGACCGGTGGCTCAATGCCCATCGTCGTCGAATCATCCAGAAATGCCTGAATAAACTTCGCGGTGTACTGTTGCACGCTGACGCCGTCGCGCGCGGCGTTGCGAATGATTTTGTCGTCCACGTCGGTGATGTTCATGACGTAGCGGACGTCGTATCCGCTCTGGCGCAGAAAGCGATAGAGAAGATCGACGGCGATAAATGTGCGGAAATTGCCAATGTGGCCGTAGTCATAGACGGTTGGTCCGCAGGCATACATGCGGACGCGGTTATCGTCGAGCGGATGGAAGTCCTCGATCTTCCCGGGAAGAGTGTTATAGAGGCGAAGTGCCATGGGTGATGGATGAGTTCGCGAGCGAGGTGCGAATCTTTCATTTTAGGGGCGTGCTGGAAAACGGGTCAAATGGGGTGCGATGGCGATGGAGCTACGGGCATCTACGCCCGTCCCGGGCCGACACATGCGGCATCGTGGCCGTGCGAGGACGCCCGGCGCTCCATCGAGGCTACCCCGGGGCTAAGACTTGATTGCGCTCCTTGTCGTTGGCGCGGGCGCATGCAGGCGGTGCTGCACCAGCAATGCGTAGTGCACGGCGGAGATGATGGTGAAAATAAACGTCGCGCGCAGGAAGATGGTTCGAGCAATCCAGACCCAGCGTACGGGCTCGACCAGCAGCAGCAGCACGAAGAAAATGGCGGCCACCTGGGCGAAGGTGTTGGCTTTGCCGAAGATGTTGGGGCGAAAATCGCGCAGGCCTGCGATCATGAACAGCACGCCGCTGATCAGCAGGATGGAGACGTCGCGGCTGAAGACCACGACCGTGTATTTCCAGGGAATCATCCGTTCGATCGAGAGCACGAGAAACATGGTGCTCATCAGCAGCTTGTCGGCGATCGGGTCGAGATACTGGCCGAGCAGGGTTTGCTGATGCAGGGTGCGGGCGAGGAGGCCGTCGAGGCCGTCGCTCATTCCGGCGAGAATGAACAGCGCCAGCGCCCATTTGAAATCGTGCTTAACCACATTGATGACGATGAACGGCAGGAAGATCATCCGCAGCAGCGTGAGCTGGTTGGGCGCGGTCAGGATCTGCCGGAAGTTCACCGCTACTTTTCTCCTCCGGCTCTTCCTGCGGCGCTCCCAAGAAATTCGCTCACCAGGATCGGGGCGGGATCCTGCCCGGTCTTTTCCGCGAAACGCTGGGCGAGTGAGAGGAGCTCTCCCTCGGGAAGATCGAGTTCCATCCGCTCAATTCGGTGCATGGGAAAGAAGACGACGCCGGAGGTAAAGGGTTCGCCATTTTTGACCTGCGAGGCCAGATCGTCGAACGATGCCACATCGACGCCGCGCAGGCTTAGGCCTTCGCCCGCAAGATGGAGAATCGCGCCCCAGAATTTTTCGCGCGGGTTCGTCAAGGTCGCGATCACGAGCGCGCCGGGACGGAATGGGCTGACAGCTTGCGGGTCCTGATAAAAGCTAGTGCTGGGCACGGATCGATTGTCGTCTGTGAGGCGGGGAAATTGCAAACGGGCTTAGTGTGGTATCCCTCAAATTCGACGACGCAAAATAATATGAGGTGTCAGCGGTCGCCCTCGTTCTTGACCGCTTTCAAATCAATCCCCACCTGCTCGGCCTTCTTATAAAGATGCGAACGCTCCAGTCCGAGCGCTCGCGCCGTGTTCGAGATCTGGTGGTGATTGCGCTTCAGCTCCGCCAGAATGGTTTGTTTCTCGAAGGCGCGGACGCGATCGGCCAGGGGGCCGGTGCCTGACGAGCCAGAATCGGCTAGGGCAACTGAAGCGGGCAGCGCGAGCGCGACCGTTTCAGAGGTGACTTCATCGGAGGTTGCCAGCAGCATCAGGCGCTCGACTGCGTTTCTGAGCTCGCGGACGTTGCCCGGCCACGGATGCTCTTGCAGTGCGGCCATCGCGTCCGCGGTGAAGCGCATCGGCTTCCATCCGTTGGTGGCGCTTACCTGCAGGGCAAAGTGCTCGATCAGCGCCGGGATGTCTTCGCGGCGTTCGCGCAACGGGGGCAGGCGCAGGGGGAAGACAAACACGCGATGAAATAAATCCTGCCGGAATTTGCCATCTCGTACCTGCGCTTCGAGGTCGCGGTGGGTCGCGACGACGACTCGCACATCCACGGTGATGGGGCGCTCACCGCCGATGCGTTCGACTTCACCCTCTTCCAGCACGCGCAACAGCTTGGCTTGCATCGTGAGAGGCATGTCGCCGATTTCATCGAGAAAAATCGTGCCGTGCTGGGCCTGCTCGAACTTGCCGAGATGGCGGCCGGCCGCGCCGGTAAACGATCCTTTTTCGTGGCCGAACAATTCGGATTCAATCAGCTCCGCCGGAACTGCGGCGCAGTTCAGCGTGACGAAAGGAGCTCCGGATCGCGGACTGCGCTCGTGCAGAGTGCGCGCCACCAGCTCCTTTCCGGTGCCCGTTTCACCGAGAATGCAGACGCGCGTTTCGCTTGCGGCCACGCGCTCCACTTGCGTCATCACGCGCCGCATGGTCTCGCCCTTCCAGACGATCTCGTGTTTGCCTAGACGGAGCGCCAAGTCGCGATTCTCGCGCTCGAGGCGACCTAACTTCAGCGCGTTCTCTACGGTGAGGAGAAGTTTCTCAGTGGAGATTGGTTTTTCCAGGAAGTCGAGTGCGCCGAGGCGCGTCGCTTTCACAGCCATCTCGATGTGGGCCTGGCCCGACATCATGACGACGGGAGTTGACACGCCTTGCGCTTTGAGTTCTTCGAGAAGCGTCAGGCCATCTTTGCCGGGCATCACCACGTCGGAGAGTATCAAGTCGAACGATTGCGATTTGGCCAGCTCCAGAGCCTTGTTTGCGCTGTCGCAGACGGTGGCTTCATGGCCTTCCAGACGGAACGCCCTGGACAGCGAAGCTAGAGTATTGGACTCGTCGTCTACGATCAGTAGGTGCGCTTTTTGCGCCACGGTTTTCTCCTGTTCAACAGCGATGGAGCGACGGGCGTCCCTCCGGGATGCTCAGGGCAGGCTCTCGTCCGTCCCCGCCGACACATGCAGCATCGTGGCCGGGCGGGGACGCCCGGCGCTCCATTGCGAGTATTAATTTTGTCCAGTTTGCCACGGCTGGGGTTCGCACGATAATTCGATCCGAAACGTGGTTCCTTTTTCCTTCGTGCTTTCGACGGCAATTTTTCCGCCGTGATCGCTCACCACCGACTGCACAATCGCCAGTCCGAGACCCGTGCCATGCTGCTTGGTCGTGTAATAAGGAGTGAACAAGCGCCCACATTCTTCCTGGGTCAGGCCGCTGCCGGTATCGGAGACCGAAATTTCAATCCGATCGCGGAGAATCGCGGTGCGAATCGTCAACGCCCCACCTTGCGGCATGGCGTCGATTGCGTTGAGCACCAGGTTTTGGAGCGCGCGATGCAGCAGATCGGGATCGGCTGAAATTTCGGGCAACGCATCGGCCAATTCGGTGCGCACAGCAATCTTATCCTTATCGTTATTCTCTAATTCGTTATTGTGCAATTGCGCATGAAAGACGCGCAGCACCGAGTGCACCACATCATTCACCTGCGTCGGACGGCGCTGGGGCTGCGGCATCCTGGAGAATTCGCTGAAGCGGCCGATGATGGTTTTCAGATTGTTGATTTCCGCCAGGAGAGTCGCGGTTCCCTCGTGAAAAACTTCCTCGAACATCTCGGGTGATTTTTGTTTCGCGCGCATTAGATTCTCAACGGTGACCTGCAAGGGGAAGAGGGGATTCTTCAATTCGTGTGCCAATCGCCGCGCCAATTCGCGCCATGCGGCGACGCGTTCAACTTGCAGAGTGCGGTCTTTTTGCTGCACTAGATCTTCCGTCATGCGGTTGAACGAGGCAGCGAGTTCGCCGAGTTCATCGCTCGATTCGACCTCGACCTTTGTCCCGAGATCACCTGCAGCGACCCGGCGAGCAGCCGCAGCCAGCGACACGACTGGACGTGTGACGCGGGCCGCGAACCACAGGCTGGCCAGTACCGCCACTAGAATTCCTGCGCCGCCGACCAGCATCGCGGTGGAGACGACTCGCCTTTCCAATTCAATCAGCGGACGCCTCGAACTGCCGACGAGCAGAACGCCCATCAGGTGCTGATTCGCGCCGTTCTGATTCGCCGACGTTTGACTCGCCGAACTCTGATTCGTCGCGCTCAAGGTGGGTCCGGTCAGCGGGATGGCGTGAAAAACTTCGGCGTCAGCGGGATCCGAAGTCCAATGGATCACACCCTGCGGTTCTTGAAGAGTGTCGCGCACCTGTGCCACCAGGGGAGCGATCTTGTCGGCTCCCGCGGCCGGCCCGTTCAAATCGAGCAGCGATTTCGGATTCCATTTTGCGTTCAGGTTCTGATAGAGGAGCACGCGAGTCCCGGTTGGGATGTCGAGCGTCGAGAGGAAGCCCTGGTCGAGCCGTTCGCCGCCAATGACGTACAGAGGTTGTTCTCCGACGCGCGCCGCCCGCACGGCAAACAGGCCGAGGGTTGCGCCATCCGGCAGTTCCTCGCGTTTCAGGAACGCTCCGGCAGGGGCAATGGCCGCTGGGGGATTCGCAGCTGGGGGAATTGCGGCTTCAGGATATCCAAACTTCGCCTGCCACTGCGCGGAGGAGAGGATGGTGCCCCGGGAGTCGACGAGTTCCAGAAAATCGAGTTGCTGCTGACCGGCCAACGTGTGTGCTGCGCTTACGTACTCGCCAGAGTCAGTGGCTCCGCGGTTCAGATCGAGAGCGATGCGCTGCACGGTTTCGCCAGCGGCAACTGACTCGACCTTGCGCACGACATCGGACCCTCGGCGCTTGAACTCCGATCGAAACTGCGCGGCGATGGCATTCGCACGGTCCTGGTTTGCCTGCTCGAACGAGCGCCGGATGGTGCTGTACACCGACGCTGATATGACCGCTACGCAGAGCAGTACCGTCGCCGCAAAAAGCAGGAGATGTTTCTTGCGGAAGCTCATCGCGCGCCCGCCTCAGGCCGCGCGTCATAGGGGTGCGGATCGTAGGGTCGCGGACCATAGGGTCGCGAGTCTGCGGGTCGCGAATCTTCCGTGCGCCGATCAGCGAGCCGCGAATCAGCCAACCAAAGATCTGCCAGCGAAAGCCCCGCTCCGCTCCACTCCCGCAGTCGATCCGGTTCCCAGCCGCGCACGCGCGCATTTGCCGCACTCGCCACCGCCAAATGAAAAAGCGGGATGACCGCGTATCCATCGAGCAAGCTGCGCTCGGCTTGATACAGATCGTCTAGAGAGTTGCCACGGGGTGCCGCCGGGAATACGAGCTCCTGCAATCCCAGTTGCCGCGCGGCTTCGACGAGCGCCGTGGCTGGATCGGGACTCGGTAGCATTGCGCGCACCAGGCGTAGGTCCTCCGCTCCCGACAATGATACTTGGACGATGATGCCAACTTGGCGCGCGTCGAGCGCGATGCGCTCGGCGATGAGTTGGGCTTGCGGATCCCTGGGATCGAAGCTGAGATTGAGCGCGGGTTGGCGCGAGCCTGCGAGCACTGTCCGGGCACGTTGCGGATTGGCCTGTGCTGAAAAGACTGCGCTGTAGCCAGTCATCCAGTTGGGAAGAATGCTGGCGGCGGGTTCTCCCGCGCCTTTCAAGAGGACGGACTGGATGGGCTTGCGCTCAATGGCGAGTGCCAGCGCTTCTCGAAGGCGAGGGTCCTGAGCCTTTGAGTTCGGGGAGAAAACCAGCGCGAGCAATTCCACTGGCAACGACAATGATGCAGATGTGCCGTGCCGCTGCGATCCGTTTGTCGCCTGCGGCGCCACCTCGATCACGTCAGCCTTGTCGAGTTCGAGCGCGAGTGCCTGGTCGTGCAATGATTTTCCGAATTCGATCTCGACCCCGTCCACAAAAGGACGCCCCGCCCAGCTCTCTTCATTGGCGGCGAGCTTAAGCCGTTTCCCGGGCTGCCACTCGGCGACGAGGAAGGGGCCGGTGCCGATGGGAACGCGATTATCGTTCCCATTGCCATTGCGTTTGAGTACGAGATTGCGCGGCAGAGCGAGTTCGGCGAGCAGCGACGGCATGGGTGTCTCACTATCGATTGACACCGAATCTGACGATGCCCGCACATTCCACTTGGGATGGACTGCGCCGAGAATCTGCACGATGGCGGCGGGCGACGCCGCAGTACCGTCACTGAACTTCACTCCGCGGCGCAGCGTGAGTTGCCAATGCCGGGCACTCGGGTCACCCTGCCATGCCACGGCCAGCGCGGGCTGGGGGCGGCTCTGTGCATCCAGTTTTACGAGAGTGTCGCCGATTAGCGAGAGGATGCCGGCAGCATCCCAGTAGTCGGCGGGCGTGGCGTTCGAGGGAAGATCGAGCGCGTTGGGCGCGGATTGCATCATGACGCGCAAGGTCCCGCCGTAGTGTGGCCGGGTTTCTCCTGTTGCGTTTGTTAACGCGATCATTGACGTCAAGGTCATCAGGGCCGCGCACAGCAGTCTTTGCCGGATCCAAAGTTGTCGAGAACGCAGGCAGGTGCCGAGCCGCGCTCGGCTTGGACAGCCGGTGCGGCTGTCGCTACGCAACCTTGGACGGGCCAGGGCGCCCGTCCCCACACGAACTGAAGCGGGGCTAATTGCCGCAAGAAATCGATACGCGATATGCCTCATACCTTCCCGTGTCTTTTCGTTTTACGATTGCCGCCGCGCCGTTACTGCTGCTTTCCGGCCACAGCGCGACGACTCGTCCGTCGAAATCTGCGGCCGAACTGACTGCCACTGGATCGCGATCGGGGATCTCGAATGCGCGCAGGCTGTCGCGTTCCGTATCTCCGCTCTCCGAGACCAGTAGCTGTGTGCCGGTGCCGCAACTGGAGTGAACCGCGGCCAGATCGCTTCCCCATTTGCCGCCGCGAATTAGTTGGTCCGTCATCCCATCCACAAGATGCAGCGATCCATCCACCGCGGCGAGCATCCAAAGCGTGTAGGTCGATCGCGGAAGCGCGGCCGCCGAATAGAACGAAGGAACGTTGGAGACCTTTCCTATGCCGGGAGAGAGTGCTCCGGTAAAGAAGTTGCGCGAGGCCGCAAAAAAGGCTCGCACGCTGCTGTTGTCTGGCGTCAGGGGCCACGGGTCGTCACTGTCGTTGCAGGTTAGCGTAAGCGACGCTGCCGCGCTGGAACTTGATCGGCAGAACGTTCCGGGCAGGTAAACGTCGAACAGGTGATCGCGGCGCAGCAACAGGCGTCCACGCAAATCGCGGGGAAAGGTGCGCGAGTGGGCGACGGGTGGTGAAGCTTCGAGTTCCCATTGTTCTACCGCGTTTGCGCCACGATGGCGATAGATTGCGACAGTGCCGCCGTTGAGAACCAACAGGCGAGCTCCTCCGGGCATTTCGACCAAGGCGACGTCGAGCATCGGCTGTTCTTGCGCGAACAGGAGAGTTGCTTTCAGAATGATCGGCAACGCGGTGGTGAATGGCGCTCCTGTTCCTGTTGACGATCGCGGCAACGAGACCAAGGCGACCCGCTTTTCGTCGGAGCCGATCGCAATCTCTGCCGTCCAAACATATTCGCGCAAGCTCTCTGAGAGCACGACTTCGACTGTGCCCATCGCTTGCTCGGCTTTGGCGGTGCTCACGCCTTCGACATGCAACTGGGCTTCGAGCGCACTGCGCACTTCGCGCACTGACTTGTCGTCGAGCGACGAACGGTTGGTGATCTCGAGTGCGAAAGCGCCGGGCCCGGCAGCGGCGGCAATTTTCTGCGCCAGTTGGCGGGCGGTGTCTCCCAGGCCGGAAGCGCATAAAGAAGGCGGAAGAAAAACCGTCGCGAGTAAAAACGAAGTCAGCCAACCAAGCCGCAGACCGCGGGACTTTCGAGTGGACTCTCGCGCTCGCATGTGTGGAATGCGCTGATTATAGCGCGTGATTGGTGGCGGCCTATTCATAAGAAAGTTCTCGGTTCTCAGTTCTCAGTCAGAACCGAACCGCGTGGTCAGAAGATGTTTCCGAGAACTGGGAACTGACCTATTGTTGAGGTCTTCCGTCCGACGCCGTCTCCACGTCTTCTGCCTGGCTCGCATGGCTCGGAGCACTCATTCCGTGCATTATGTCGTTGAAGAAAAACTTGCCGTCAGCCGGAACCATCATGATCTGCAATTTGTCAGAGAGGCGCTCGGCTACGATTTTGTTGATCAGCAGCGGATTCTGTTTCAGGATCGCGGCCTCGCTCGCCATACGCTCGGCGTCGGCGGAGGCGGTCAACCGAATGCGCTCGGCCTCGGCTTGCGCCAGAAGTTTGCGGCGCTCGCCCTCGGCTTTGCTGTCGATGAGCTTGGCTTCGCCGGCAGCCTCGGCATTCTTGACGGTCGCTTCCTTCCGCGCTTCGGCTTCGAGCTTTGATTGCTGAATCTGTTTCTCTTTCAGCGGGAGCAGATACTGCATGGCATCGGACTCGCCCTTGGCTTGCAAGACGCGGACAGCAGCTTGTCCTTCGGCTCCTTTTACCTGTTGAACCTTGGTTGCTTCGGCATCGGCCTCGGCGACTTTCACTTGCTTCTGGTGGATCTCGGTCTCGACGCCCATGCGGTCATTCTCTTGTTCCTTCAGCAATAGCGACTCGAGGCCCTGGGCATATTCCTGGGGAAGTTCGATGTCACGCAGCATGACTTCTTTCACCACGATGCCGTCGGCGGCGAGGCGCTTGCGAATGATTTCGGCGGAGCGCTGGCGAATTTCTTCGCGCTTGGCTGAGAAAACTTCGCGAACCGTATAGCCCGGCACCAGTTCACGCCACGCGGTGGCAACCACGGGCGGCACGATTTCTTTCTCCAGAGGCTGCGGGAGATTGGCTTCAATGTAGTCGAGGCGCTTTGGATCAAGTTGGTAACGCACGGTGATGGCGAGGCCCAGGGTCAGTCCTTCTTTGGCTTGGACACGTAGCGCTTCGCCCTTCGCCGCGCCTTTGGCCAGAGAATCTTCGCTGATGCCGGTGGTGAACAACTGGTCGCGCGTGTTGAACAGTTCGACGCGCTCGATCAGCGGCAGAACGAAGTGCACGCCGGGATACAGAGTTCCCGCAAGCGTGCCTTTAGTCTGGCTCACGCGCACTCCGGCCATTCCGCTGGGGACGATCACGATGCCAGCCGAGATGAGCAGCGGAGCCCAGGCCAGCATCGCGAATGCAACTGTAGTGCGCCAGCGGATTGCGGGCGCGGGACCGGGCGCGCCTGCCGCCGGATCTAGATTTAGACGTCGGCGCTGCCAGGCAATCAGCAGGTACGCGTCGTAGGTGAGAATTCCGGCGGCGATCACGAACATCGCGACTCCCGCAATCAACAGCAAGTATTTCAGCACTAGCATGGTGGTACTCCTTTCAATTCTTTGGCGCGTGTTCGGAAAACTGTTTAGAGGATTCCGCGCGGCGCGCGAATGCCACGCGGACGATTTGTCCGAAGATGAACTCTTCGATCAGCAGAGACGCGGCCAGCGAGAAGGTTAGACCGCCGATGATTACCAGACCTTGCAGCACCGTTTCCATCATTAGCCCCCATGCCCTCGCAGAAAGAAAAGGCAAGCGAGGAGCCAGAGTTAGGCGATTGAAAAGAATGGAGTTAATATTGCGACCAGTCGGGATGGCGTGTCTGCGGAAACGCGGGCGTGTCTGGGGTTACACGGGGTTCGCGGCGATCAATCCAACCGTCGAAATCGGGTGTCGCCTATCCTTTAAGAATGCCGGACGTCCAACGCGGACTTTGAAACTTACCTCCCGCTTACGCATCGCATTGTGTGCTAACGTCTGCTCATCGGGCGCCCGATTTCCGTAGAGACGCGAGTTGCCGCGTCTCCGCACACAGTGAGACGGGGCGAGCCCCGTCTCTACACAGGGAGTTTTTTCGCAACCACCTGGAAGGACCAACATGATCACTCGACTCGAAGACAAAGAACTCAAGCGGCAGAGTCGTCGGCAACTGCTCAAACTGGCGCCCGTCGCTGCGTTGGGCGTGTTTGCTTTTCCCAAGGTGAGCGACCGGCTGGTTGCGGCCGGAGTTCGCTTCAGCGACTGGGCGTCTGGCGGGCTGTTTCGTTCGCAGCATCCGGCGCAGACGTTTTCAGATTCCGAGGTCGTTCCGTTTGCGAAGTTCCCTTACAACGGCTACGACGTGCTCGATCCTGAAGTCGATTTTGAGAAGTGGACGCTGACCGTCGCAGGTGACGTACAACGCCCAGGAGAATACAAGCTGGAGCAGATCCAGGCGCTGCCGAAGCTGAACCAGAACACGCGCCACGTGTGCGTCGAAGGCTGGGACGTAGTCGGCTCGTTTGGCGGCACGCGCATCTCGGACTTCCTCACGCTAGTGGGAGCGAACACCGGCGCGCGCTTTCTCGAAGTCGAGTGCGCGGACGATTACTACGAGTCGATTGACATGGCTTCCGCGCTGCATCCGCAGTCGCTGCTCTGTTACGAGATGTATGGGCAGCCGCTCGATCGCGGGCACGGCGCGCCGTTGCGTCTGCAGATGCCGACCAAGCTGGGATACAAGCAGGCAAAGTATTTGGACACCATCCGCGTAACCAGTGTTCTGAACCCCGGCAAGAGCGGATACTGGGAAGACCAGGGCTATAGCTGGTTCGGAGGACTGTGATGGAGAACGAGCAAGAGAAAAAGCAACCCGTTCCACCGCCGGATAGAGCCGCGGACGCCGAGTCTGGTGCGGTCGAGGGAACAGTGGCGAAACTGGATATGGTTGCCGCTGGACCGGAGCCGGCTGAGCCCATCGCGAAAACAGAAGAGTCCCCTCTAGTCCGTGCTGCCTACGAGCATCCTTTGCCGATTCGGATTACTCACTGGGTCAACGCCATCAGCCTGTTCGTGCTGCTGGCCAGTGGGCTGCGGATTTTCCGTGCGTTCCCCAGCTTCGGCCCGAAGATTCCAGAGAAAGTTCTGCTGGATATACCGAAGTCGCTCACGCTCGGCGGATGGCTCGGCGGGGCCTTGCAGTGGCATTTCACGTTCATGTGGTTCTTTGCCGCCAGCGGCGTGGTTTATGTGGCGTATCAAGTCGTCAGCGGGCATTACCGCACGATGCTATTCACGCCTCGCGACATTCCGGGCGTGTGGCCGATGACGCGGCATTATTTTTTCTTTGGTCCCAAACCTCCGGCGACGGGTCAGTACAACCCGCTGCAAAAACTGGCTTACACCTCCACCATTGCGTTCGGCGCGCTGGCGCTGCTTACTGGGATCGTCCTTTACAAGCCCGTCCAATTCTCATGGCTGGCGTTTCTATTCGGCGGATTTCATCTCACGCGCGTGTGGCATTTCGCGGCGATGTGCGGCTTCCTCGCATTTATTCCCGGACACCTGATCATGGTTGTGCTGCATGGCTGGGCAAATTTCTATTCCATGCTTTCAGGATGGAAGCGCGAGCCGGAGTATCAGGAGTAACGCGTCAATCCGCTGGGAACAGTTCGGCAAACAGTCTGCGCAACAATTGCTGATAGGCGCGCTCTCCGTGCTCTTGCTGATATCGGTACGCAAACGGCTCGACGGAGTTGAACGCCGACGATGCGTGGAAGCCACTGACCGTGAGAACGGCCTTGCCAACCGGCGCAGGGTTCTCTTCACGCTTTCTGATTAAATCCGAAACTAGAACTCCTTTTTGGACCCGCTCCCTCGCGCCGCGCACGTTCCCAAACAGGTCGTGCATGTCGTGAATGATTTTGAGAGCTTCGAGGGCCCGGCAGCCGCTTGCAACCTTGCCATCCGCGCCGAGCGCGTAAATATTCGGCATTGTCCAAATGGACTGGCCAAATTCAGATTTCCACAGGAGTTTGCTCGCCGACGTGTACATCGCATCCCGCAGGTTGTGCAGTTCCGCGACAGTAACCAGGGTCTCCGCTGGCGCATCAACCTCACGGACGTACTCATTCCAGACATCGACGATGCGCTCTTCGGGAATCTGCTGGGAAGAATCGGTAACCGCTTGATATTCCGCATGAGCGACCCGATGCCGAATGCTCCGCGTCGTCCAGGACATATGACGATGGCCTGTCAGTTCCTCCGCAATCGCGTCCACGTAGGCGCGGGCATCGACCTTGGAGTGGATGTTGCCAGCCAGCTCGTTGATGTGAATCGCTCTCTGGCGCATCGGTTCGTGCTGTCGCCTGAACTGTTCGTGCTTTTGCCTGATCTGTTCGCGTTGCTCTGGCGTCCATTGGGGTTGCGAAGGGCCGGCTTGGAGCTGACTGGGTCCAGGCGGCGAGGGATCGGCCTGCTGCGGTGCTCCGAGCAGCAAAACCGCGACGAGTGGGATCACGATCATCGTGTCCTCCGGACAGAGGTCGGGATGTCTGGTGCGATGGCGGGCGCTAAAACAAAGGTTGCCCGGCCTTGGCAAGGATCAAGGATAGCTTACTTGACGGCGCAAGTCAGCCAATTCGCCCAGGCGAGCGCGCATAGCGCCCGTCCTGAGCGGTGATTGCACGGCGGAATTTGTACGTTGAACGGTGGAAATTGCCCCGGGGTCGGTCTTGCGTTAAAGCTTAGTGCTTCATGCTGTCGTCAGACTTCATTTCGTCTTTCTTCTTCATCTCGTCTTTCTTTGCCTTTTTGGACTTTTTCTTCTTGGAATCTTTCGCCATGTCGTCCTTCTTCATGGAGTCGTCTTTCTTCATGCTGTCGTCGTGCTTCATGTTGTCGTCGTGCTTCATGTTGTCGTCATGCTTCATTTCGTCCTGCTTCATGGCGTCACCCGATTGCGCGAAGGCCAGGGCGCCGAACAACATGACGGTGGACATCAGTTTCACAAGCATTTTTTTCATGGACACACATCTCCTTATTGAATTGTTATGGCTTTGTCGCCCTGATTCCGCAGGGCCACGCATGAGATGCGGCGAGCGGAGGAAAGTTACAGGATTCCTGCGGCCATCGAGGAAGTCAAAGAAAAAAGCCGCCATCAGATTTTCGCTGATGGCGGCAATCAAAGAAGCACGAGGAAAACTTGACTTGCGAATACGTAAATACCCAGGCTCGAGTTAGGCGCGCACCAGATTGCGCCGCAACATTCCTGCGATCCCGATCAGGCCGGTCGAGAGCAGCATCAGGCTACCAGGTTCCGGTGTGGCCAGGGGCGTTCCTCGATAGCCGATGAATTCCTGCGGTCCGTGGCCCGGGGTTCCGCCGACAGCCGTGTACAGCACCAGCCCTTTAAATTCGTTCGCCGGAGCGTGTTTCGCCAAAAATAGTGCGTTGCTGTCGAGGGCCAGCACCGCGGCGTCCGTCGTGATGCCCTTGACGAAAAGGTTCCACACCGCCCAGTTGCCGACTTTGGCGTCGATCGTCCCGTTTACCACGCTCATGAAAATGATTCCCGCCGCTTTGTAGTCCCTGATGTCCTTGCCAAACAAGCCTTTTCCCGAAAGCAGCCCGCTGACGTTAGCCTTCCAATTTTCACCCACCGTGATGTGGTTGTTGAACGAGTCACACATCATGGGCGTGGCTTTCCCGCCATTGATCGAAAAATAGTAGGGATAAGTGTAGTAACCGCCAGAGACGTTCGTACCAGGGTAGAGGAACGTCATATTGACAGTGGCGGAATTGGCGAACGCCAGTGTGGAGAGCGACAGGGCTACAACCAGCGACAAGAGAAAGCGGCGATGTAACACGATGGATCCTCCAAAGACAAATTCCACTTCGATTACTCTCGTTCTGTGCAAACTTTTCTGGCGGGGAGGATGCTACATAGAAGTGCAACCGCGATGCCAATAGGCGCGCAAGGTCGGCCTCGTCGCAGCAAGCACTTGCAGATTGCCGGAATCATAGAGTGAAAAAGTTTGCAGATCTCTCGGCGCTGGGTGGAAGTCAGTCGGAGTTAGAAACGATTGTTAGTAACTTCGGTTAGTAACTTCCAGTAATCGGAAGCAAGTAACTCCGGCGAGGTAGAGTGTGATTCATAAATTGTCCTGGATAGATTCTTGGGACAGGCATGGCTTTACAGGCTGCGGGAAAGTGCCTTCCCGTCGCAGTCGCACCTCAGGGGCTAAAGCCGGGTCTGAAAATGAGCCAGTTATCGCAGCGGCGAACCGCTGCGCCCCCAAAAATCGCTGCGCCACCTAAAATCAAGTGCACATCGACTCTTTCCGCAGGCTGTTCAGAGGTGCAATTGCGCATTCCGGCGATTCGCGTTGCGTCAGGCCTTGAGCAGTTCCCACCCCAAAGCAATTCCGTTCGAGATGAGATGCCGCGCGGAGCTTTCGCCGACGTGCATGGCCAACATTCCAGCAAAGGAACGGGGACTCGACTGGAATACCTGCATGGTGCGCTGTCGCAGACGGCTGTGTCTGGCCATAAACAGCATCATGCGAGCCATCAGTGCTGGGCGACGGATGAGCCTTCGATGACCTTTTTGATAGCGAGCCAGGTCTCCGCTCGCCAGGCAATCGCCGAGCAGCGCGGCCTGCCGAAACGTGAGGCAAAGGCCTTCTCCGGTGATGGCGTCCACTCCGCCCGAGGCGTCGCCTACCAACACGGCTCCGCCACGGTACACGCGCTTCAGTCTTCGCGTGACGGTGATCGCGCCTCGTTCGCTGGAAGCGAGTTCGGCATTTTCGAGGCGTGCGCGGAGTTCCGGGAATTCTCCTAGCGCGTCTTTGAGTCGCAGCCGCAACTTCGGGCTGGACGAGATCAGCGCCACGCAAACCTCTTCGCGGCTGACGGGCGTGACGTACACCTGGCAGTCACGGCCCCAGTGCAGTTCCATGAAGCCGGTCCAGGGCGCAACGCGATAGTGGCGCCGGAAGGCGAAGCGCAGATTCTTTTTCGGTGGAGTATCCAGTTTGTGTTGATCCAGCTTTGCCCAGCTGCGGACGCGGGAACTGGTTCCGTCCGCTCCCACAACCCAGCGCGAGCGGACCAATTCTCCGGCCACCAGCGCGCCCTCCGGATGAAGCCCGGTGACCGCCGCCTGCCACAGCATGTGAACGCCCCACGCCGCCGCATGTTCCAACATGACGCGATGCAGATCGGTACGCCGGATTCCGTACGCGGTGCCTCGAGGAAACGCAGCCTCGGCTCTTATGCCGTCGCTCACGAAACGAATGCCGCGGAACGGATACGCTTCGCCCTCGGGAATCGTGATGCCGAGCTGGTGCAGAGCCTCCACCGCGTCCGGCATCAGCCCCTCGCCGCAGGGCTTGTCGATCGGCGGAACCGCGCCATCTGCCAACACCACGCTCAAACCGCGACGGCGCGCCGCGATAGCCGTCGCCAGCCCAGCAGGACCGCCGCCGATTACGAATACATCCACCGGATTCTTAAAACCACTCACCATAGATCTCTTAGCGACAGACTTCTTAATTTCAATTTTCCAACAATAACTCTCTTACCATTTCAGCAAGACAAATTCCGAGCAGAATCCGGGTCCCATCGCGGCCAGCAAGCCCAGTGTGCCGGGTTCGGGGCGGCGATTCTTCATGACTTCTTCGAGCACCACCAGCACGGACGCCGATGACAAGTTGCCAGTCCTGCGCAAGCATTGCCAGGAAACGTCGAGTTCACCATTTTTCAAACCGAGCGCCTCGGCGGTTGCCTCCAGAATCTTCGGGCCGCCGGTATGTAGCGCCCAGTTGCCGATGTCGGCTCGCGTCAATCCGCGCTCGGCAAGAAAATCGTCGAGATCGCGGGCCAGGTTTTTTCGAACCAGATCCGGAATTTCACGAGAGAGAACAATGCGAAAGCCTTTTTCCGATACGTCCCAGCCCATCATTTCTTCGGTGTTGGGATAAAACACCGAGCGGGTTGCGAGGATGCTGGGGCCGGAAAGCCCGCAATCGGCGCCGGCCACGATCACCGCGGCGGCGCCGTCTCCGAACAGTCCGGCCGAAATCAGGTTGGCCATCGAGACATCCTCGCGCTGCAGCGTGAGCGAGCAGAGTTCGACCGATAGCACCAGCGCGGCCTGATCTGGATAAGCGCGCACATAATCGGCCGCCCGCGAAATGGCCGCCGCTCCCGCCACACAGCCCAGCCCGAAAATCGGAACGCGGCGAATGTTTCTGCACAATCCCATCCGGTTGATCAGCAGGGCGTCAATCGATGGACTGCTGATGCCGGTCACCGAAACAAAAAAGAACGCTCCCAGTTCGTGGCCATTCAAACCCGCGTCTGCGAGCGCGCTTGTAACCGCTTTTTCGCCCAAATCTTTGGCCGTGCGAATCCAGTGATGGTTGGCCTCTCCCCAGGTTTTCATCTTCAGATATTCTTCTTTGGGAAGGGAGAGGAATCGTCCGTCGACACCCACGTGACGGTGCAAACGCCGCAACACCTGCGGGTTTTCGATCTGGTCGCCCCAATAGTCCTGGAGCGCAGCCAGCAACATCTCCTGGGAATAGTAATGTTCGGGAAACGCGCTCGCCGCGCTTACAATTCGCATGGTTGTTCCATTTTTTGAGGATCTGGGCCAATCTCGCCGCCGGGGGCGCCCCAACATTGTATGCCGATAAAGTATGCCGATAAAGTATGTCGATTAAAGTTTAGATGCGGACCGCGGTGTTAAAGTATGAAAATTCAGAAAGGCAGGTTCAACCAGTGAAATTCATCGCCGGGCTGATACTCGGTTTCCTCCTTGTGCCCTTCGGGGTTTATCTGTATGTCGCCGGGGGCAGCGCTCCCGTTGCCACCACCGATTCCGATTTCCCCTTCGAAGCTTTTTTCGCGCACCAGGCTTTGAATGCGCGCATTAAAAAAGACATGCCGAAGAATGTCCCGATCCAGCCGAACGAAGCCAATTACGTGGCTGGCGCCGAGCTCTACAAGCAGGACTGCGCCGTTTGCCACGGCTTGCCGCTGGCTCCGAAAACGGCGATTGCGACGGGAATGTATCCGCGGTCGCCGCTCCTATTCGAGGGAAAGGGCGTGACCGACGATGAGCCGGGCGAAAGCTACTGGAAGATCTTCAACGGCATTCGCCTGAGCGGCATGCCCGGTTTCAGCAAATCGCTTTCTGAAACTCAGATGTGGCAATTGGCCCTCTTGGTAGCCAATGCCGACAAGTTGCCAACCTCGGCAAAAGCGGTGCTGGTCGCGCCGATTGGGGCGAGCGCGCCAGCGGCGAGCATGCCGCTGGTGGCGACCCCGCCACCGTCCTTTCCTAGCGCCGTGCCGCCTAGTTCGGCGCCGCCAAAATAGGCTGGAGCTGAGGAACGCTAACCGCGAAGCACCGTCTCGCGCTATCGTGTGCACATGGCGTTCGGCCGGCCCAGAAAGCTCTTTACCGAGGCGGAGCTTTATGACTACGCCCTAGGTGCGCTCGGGCGCCGTATGCGATCGGTCGCGGAACTGAAGCGCCTGCTGCGGAAGCGGGTGGAAGCCGATACGGAAATCGGCAAAACGCTGGTGGAACTGATTGTAGTTCGTCTGAAAGACCAAGGCTATCTGAACGACGCCAAGTACGCGACGGCCTTTTCGTCGTATCGCCGTGACAACGAGAAATTCGGGCGCATGCGCGTCGTCAACGACCTGAAGGCCAAGGGAGTGCACGGCGACGTCATCGAGAAGGCCGTTTCTTCCGTCTATGACGACGTGAAAGAGGAAACTCTGGCCCGCGATTATCTACGCCGCAAACGCCTGCAGAAGCCCAAGGACAAAGATCAGAAACAGACGGCGCGCATTTTCCGCCAGTTGATGCGCGCCGGATTTGGATCAAAAACCATTTTCACGATCCTGAAAAAATGGGACGTGGACGAAGAAACACTCACCGAACTTGAGAACGAGACTTCCGAGGCTTCTCGCTGAGCCAGGACGACTCGAAACAAATGCTCCCAAGTTCTTGCCCTTGTGTACTCATGATGGTTGCGCCCGTCTCCATTCTCTGATAGAACTCTGCAACTGAAGAACTCTTGAATTCCTCTGGAGGAACTATGCCAACGAAGTTCTGTTTAACGAAGTTCTCTTTAACGATCGCAGCAGCCCTACTGGCTCTGACTGCATTCTCGTATGGCCAGGTCGGAACCGACGTGAAGGACGCGGCTAAAGATACCGGGAAAGCAACTAAGAAAGCCGCCGTGAAGACGGGGCACGCCACGGAAAAGGCCGCGGACAAAACCGAAGACACCACTGAATCCGCCGCGAAGAAGACGGGGCACGCCACCAAGAAAGCGGCCGTGAAGACCGGCGAAGCCACAGAAAAGGCCGCCGACAAAACCGGCGATGCCACTAAGACCGTTGCCAAGGACACCGGGAAGGGCATAAAGAAAGGCACCAAGGCGGTCGGCCACGGCGTGAAGAAGGGCGCTGAGAAAACCGAAGACGTAGTGAAGTAAATCCCGCGATCACGATCCTCTAGTCGTTCAGTTTTCGATCCGGTTGCGGAGCAAGTCCTCGACGTCCCCGATCTTGTCGCCGAACAGGTTGATTTTGTGCGCCAGGCCTTGGATCTCGACTTCCGCGCGGCGGTTTACTTCGTAGTCGAGTTCGCCTCGCAACCGGTCTTTTTTATCCTGCCGGTTCGGGCTCATCATGATGACAGGCGCCTGAATCGCCGCCAGCATGGAGAGAAACAGATTGAGCAGAATGAAAGGATAAGGGTCCCAGGCGCGGGCCGCTAATCCTACGTTGAGCGAGGCATAGGCAATCAGGACCATCGCGAAGGAGCCGATGAAGGTCCAGGAGCCGCCGAAACTCGCGACATGGTCGGCTACGCGCTCGCCAAGCGTCTCTTTCTCCTCGATGACTTCGCTCGGGTTGCGGGCAGCGCGTACGCGCACCAGTTTTTGCGAGGAGTGAAACTGGCGTCCCAGCACGGCCAGCATATCCATTCCGGCCATGGGCTTGCGCTGCAGCAGGACGGCAATGTCGTGCCGGTCCACCTCGATGCAGGCCGTTTCCTGCAGAGCGATCGCGCCCGACTGATGAGCGGTTTCTTCCAACATGGACGCGAAACCAAAGAACTCTCCGTGCGAGGGTTCATCGATCGCCACTTCCTGGTGGTCCTCGTCGACGGTCGTCACCCGCACCATGCCCGAGACCACGATGTAGGCGCGGCCACCCGGTTCGCCCATCTTGTAAATTCGCTGACGGGCGGCAAACTGCTTGACCTCAACCTGGCCGGCCAAAACCGCGGTTTCTTCGTCGTCGAGTAAGGCAAAGAGTGGAACGTGTCTCAGAATTTCTGGATTGCAAGGCATCGGATGTCTCCAGGCACGGAATCTTCCCAAAGTGCCCTGCTGAGGATTGCATAACCAATTTGGTTGAGGCAATGGGAAGGAAGCGTAAGCTTTCCCCTGTGCTTTCCCTGTGTCTCTCTGTGCCCCCGGTGGTGAAGATTTGCCTTTCATTTAGAATTAATCTTCCATGCTCACAGGCAACGAAATTCGCCGCAAGTTCCTGGACTTCTTCATTCAGAAGGGACACCGCGAGGTGCATTCGTCGTCGCTCGTCCCGGCGAACGATCGGACGCTGCTTTTTACCAACGCCGGAATGAACCAGTTCAAGGACGTTTTCCTAGGCTTGGAAAAACGCGACTACAAGCGCGCGACAAGTTCGCAGAAATGCGTGCGTGCTGGCGGCAAACACAACGATCTGGAAAACGTAGGTTTCACCAATCGCCACCACACGTTTTTCGAGATGCTGGGAAATTTTTCCTTCGGCGACTACTTCAAGAAAGACGCCATCTCCTACGCGTGGGAGCTGATTGCTTCGGCGGAGTGGTTCGGTATCGATAAAGAGAAGCTTTACGTCACCATCTTCAAAGGCGAAAACGGAGTCCCGCGCGATGCCGAAGCTTACGACCTGTGGCTCGGGCAAGGTGTGCCGAAAGATCGCATCTTCGAATTTGGTACGAAAGATAATTTCTGGCAGATGGGCGACACCGGTCCCTGCGGACCGTGCAGCGAGATTCACTATGACATGGGCGTGGCCGCTAGCGACCAGGGCCATACAGAGTGCACGTTTAGCTGCGATTGCGGGAGGTATGTCGAACTGTGGAATCTTGTGTTCATGCAATTCGACCGCGATGCCAGCGGCCAGCTAAATCCGCTGCCCAAGCCGTCGATAGATACGGGGATGGGGTTGGAACGGATTGCCGCGGTGCTGCAAGGCGTGATTTCGAACTACGACACGGATTTGTTTAAGCCGCTGATCAAAGAGGCGGCGCGGTTGACAGGCACCTCACTTGAGAAGGAACTCGACAAGGAGGCTCATACAAGATCGGCAGCCTCGCTACGAGTAATCGCCGACCATTCCCGTGCGGCGACATTTCTGATTGCGGATGGAGTGCTGCCGTCGAATGAGGGACGTGGCTACGTCCTACGCAAGATCATCCGGCGGGCCATCCGACACGGTCGATTGTTGGGATTTCGGTCTACCTTTCTATGGCAGATGGTTTACAAGGTCGTTGAACTGATGAAGGGCGCTTATCCGGAGCTAGTTGAAAACGAAGGTCGTGTTTCCGGAATCGTAAACGTAGAAGAAAAACGTTTTGCTCACACCGTCGACAAGGGAATGCAGGAACTAGACGAGGACATAACGGTCTTGCGATCGAAGCATTCTGACGTCTATCCCGGGGAGCACGCGTTTAAACTTTACGACACGTTCGGACTGCCGTTGGACTTCATTCAGGATGCCATTAGGGATGTGGGCATTCACTTCGATCAGGCGGGCTTTGACCGATCCATGGCTGAACAGCGTGAACGTGCTCGTGCCTCCTGGAAAGGTGCAGCCAAGCAGACGGCCAATCCCGCGTACCAGCAACTCCCACAATCCAACTTCGAAGGCTATCGTCAGACCCGCTCCGACGGCTCCGAAGTGCTGGCTATCATCAACGGCAATCAGGGTGCCCAAGAACTCAAGCCCGGCGAATCCGGCGAGATCATCCTCGACCACACACCTTTCTACGCCGAATCCGGCGGCCAAGTGGGCGATCGCGGATGGCTTTACTCCGATGATCACAACACTGTCATCGCCGAAGTGACTGGATGCTACTACCCGGTCCAAGGCGTCCGTGCGCATCAGGTTGTTGCCAAGCAGGCCCTCCATGTTCGGCAGAAAGTCGATGCCGTCGTTGACACCGCGATTCGCGAATCCACCATGCGCAATCACACGGCCACACATCTGCTGCAAGCCGGACTGCGGGAAGTTCTAGGCAAGCATGTCAAGCAGGCGGGATCGCTCGTCGCTCCCAATCATCTGCGCTTCGATTTCTCGCACTTCACCGGCGTCGCCGAGGAAGAGCTGCAGGACATTGAAGACATCATCAATCAGGAGGTTCTGCGCAACGAACGCGTCGAGGTCATCGAGAATGTCCCAATTGACGTGGCCATCAATGACTATCACGCGATGGCCCTGTTCGGCGAAAAATACGGCGATAAGGTGCGCGTGATCAAGATCGGAGATTTTTCGACCGAACTGTGCGGTGGGACGCACACCGCGCAGACCGGCGAGATCGGGCTGATCAAGATTCTGAAAGAAGGAAGCGTGTCATCGGGAGTGCGGCGTATCGAGGCGGTCACCGGCGAGGGCTCGCTGCGCCACTTCCGCAAAGACCACGAACTGGAGGCCGTCGTGGCAAGTTTTGTTGGGCCCACCCTTTCGCAAAAGACGCGAAAGGATGGGGCACCCTCCGCCGGAGAGATACCGGCCTCTCCTGCCGAGGCCTTGAAGCTGGAACTGGAAAAGAAAGACGCCGAAATCAAACGCCTGGCGCGCGAACTCGATCAGGTGCGAATGAAGTCGGCATCGTCGAGCACGGCTAATATCAGCGAAAGAGTCAAAGAAGTTCGCGGCGTCAAAGTGCTTGCCCATCGCGTGGATAATCTCGAACGCGCGCAGTTGCGGACGCTGATCGATCAATTGCGTGACAAACTCGGCTCGGGCGTGGTGGTGGTCGGTTCGGCTGCGGACGGGAACGTCTCGCTGATTGCGGGCGTCACCAAAGATTTGACCAGCCGAATTCAGGCGGGGAAAATCGTCGGCGCGGTGGCGGAGAAAGTTGGCGGCAAAGGTGGAGGGCGTCCGGACCTGGCCGAAGCGGGTGGAAAAGATGCGGCGGCGCTGGACTCGGCGCTGGACTCGGTGTACAAGGTCGTGGAGTCGCTTTTAAACTAGCAGTGCCCAGTGATCCTCTGTGCCCCCCTGTGGTTAAGATTTTTTCTCCACCACAGGGAGCACAGAGGACCACAGAGGAACCACCACTGGGGAACCTTCGAGGCCCGCAATGGATGATCGTATCCGTTTCATTGACCACAAGGGCAAGCAGATTCTGCTGTTCGATTTCTCGCATGCCAGTGCACACGAGATGCAGCTTCTCCTTGAGCAGGTGCGGATCACGGTGGCGCAGCACGCGCGCCAATCGGTCGTCACGCTCGGCGACTTCACCGGCGCAACCGTGGATCACGCAGTGGCCACCAAGCTTAAAGAAGTGCTGACGCTTGACCGTCCGTTTGTGAAAAAGACGGCGTGGGTTGGCACCGAGAGTGTCCCGCACGCGTTCATGGAAAACTTCGAAAGCTTTTCCCAGCGCGAGATTGTAACGTTCAAGACGCGGGAAGAGGCGATGGACTGGCTGGTGGGAGAATAGGTCTTAGGTGTTAGGTTCAGGAAAACCTCTTTGCCGCAGATTCACCCGGGAGTCGGGACTGGTACGACCTTTCCTGAGACCTAACAACTGAAACCTGCGACCTGCTTCTTCAGCTTCTCCACCGCAAAGTCACCGGCCCGCTCATCGGATGTCGAAACTCCCCGCCATTCTTCTTCACTTCCAGCATGGCGTTCTTCAACCCGAAATACCACTTCGCCGGACGGTCTGCGTCGTCGATCAGCATGAGGTGCGGATTGTGTTTCAAGCCCTCGGACTGGAGTTCCATGGTGCGGCGGTCTTGCTCCACGAATTTCGCGAAGACGAATTTCAGCAACCGCGGGCCGAAGGGAATCCAGCGAAACAAATTCCAGGCGGCTACTACGTCGATGCGGCACTGGTTGCGCGTGATCGGAGTAACCGTGGTCAGGCTGGAAAACCAGTATTTGCCGGCGCGAATAATTTCCGAGCGCAGGTTGGGCAGGACGAAATCGATGGTCGTGGTTATCGAATCGGAGTTGGCGTAGAGGCGCAGAAGCTTGTAGGGCGCGCTGTTCGAACTGGGCGTGTGGGCGCTCATGCGAAATCCGTAGGGGATGGGTTCGAAGTTTTTCTGCTTCTCGTGAATTGAATGTTGCGAGCGCCACCACCATGCCTGGTGGACGAAGGGACCGTGTGCGGGATCCATCAGGCCGATGATGCCGTGATCGACGGAGCAGGGCAGATCGGCGGTGAGATAGGCGAGTTTGTAATGCTTGCTGAACTTCGGAATCTCGGGGGCGGGAGTCGGAGCGGGTGCGGGCTTCGAGAATCCGGCGCCGGCTGGGCCGGGATCGGGAAGGAAGACCCAGATGAAGTCGTCGCGCTGTTCGCAGGGATAGCTGCCAGCGTAGATGCGGTCGATTTTCAGCGTTTGCTCGGGGACGAGCGAGGGGATCAGCTGGCACTGGCCGGTGTGGGCGTCGAACCTCCAGCCGTGGTAGGAACATTCGATTTGTCGGCCGTCGAAGTGTCCGCAGGAAAGCGGCATGCCGCGGTGCGGGCAGGCGTCGCGCAGAGCGAAGGGCTGGCCTTGTTGGTCGCGTCCCACTAGCAGGGGCTGTTCGAGCAGGAGCGTCCTAGCTAGTTCTCCACTGCGGAGTTGATTGGCTAGGAGCGCGCGGTACCAGAAACCGAAGAGCATGAGCGCGTCGGGCGTCTGGGAGTGGAGTGGGGAGTCGTCAGGCATTGGACAGGTGAGGATACCGCAGCGGCTGCAAAATCGAAAACCTTGAACCGCCGAGATGCGGAGAATGCCGAGAAGGGCAGAACCCTTAACCACAGGGGACACAGGGGAACACAGAGAAAACCAAAACCTGCACACTCTTGGAACGCGACGAAGTTATGCGCGCCGCCCGGAGCTAAGGCGCGTTCTTAGCTGGAGGTAGGCTTCGCGGGCTAGACCGGGTTGTTCTATATGGGTCAGGAAGAGCTTGCGAAGGGCGGCGGTGGTCAGGCGGCCTTCGAGGTAGGCGTCGTAGAGATCGTTGCCGGTGAGATATCCGAGTTGCTCGGTGGCGTATTCGTGCTGGCGTCCGGTGAAGGCTGGAACTTGCGCGGCGGGCAAATCTCGTTCGCGGTGCTCGGTCAGAAAGTCGAGCGCTTCGACTGCATCGGCGAAGGGAAGCGAAGTCTGGTGTTCGAGATCTTCACGCGTCACGTCGAACAAATTCGCAATGTCGGTATCGCGGAGAGCGGGGCGCGCGGGATGCAAGATGCGCGATCCGAAAAAGGCGAGCGCGTGCTCAAGGACGGCCATGTAAAATGCGTCGTCTTTGTCCAGCGGCTGAGTTCCGGGCGCATGCGGTGCGGTGGCTAAAGCCTTGCCATTTGAGAGATTCGGCAATCCGCGACAGGCTTGATGAAGGAAGCGGGTGGCGTCCTCGGCGGAGGAGGTCATGCGGAACTCGCGTACATACACGGAGTTGATGGGCGTGAGGTAGACGCTGCCGCGCTCGCGTACCTGGCGGAGCAGCGATCGGCGATGTTCAGCAGTGAATCCTTTGCGGGACAACAGGCGCCGCAGCAGCGCGTCCGAGCTGCGCGAATGGACTTCGGGCATGAGGTCAACCAGGAGCTTCGGCTGCGTGGTGTTGTGCGAGGAGTACTGGTTGATGCCTAAAAAACGCACCATGCCGTCGATCAGGTTGTAGAGGGTGGGGCGGAGGTCGGGTGGGCTGTGGTCATCATCATTGCGTCCCCAACGGGCGAGGCAGAGGCGGTAGTTTTCGTATTTTTCCAGTGGTGTGGCGTTGAAGACGCAGAGAACATTTTCGCGGTCGTCCTTGCGGACCTGGACGGCTTCGATGTGGTCGCTGGCTTCTCCGGCGGCACGCCAGTAGAGGGCATCGACGTTTTGCAGAACGGTAAGCATGGGTTCCGCGGGAAGCTGCCGCTGGAGCAAGGCGGGCAGATGCTGGGGCGCGAGGTGCGACTCGCCGAACAACACAACGATAAGCGCGTCCGGATGGCGGTGGCGGAGATCGGCAATCTTGTTTGCGGCGTGCCGGTCACGAGCTCCGATTTTGCGCAGATCTTCGCGAGGCATGCAATCGAGCCCGTAGATAGAGGCGCCGTGGTCACGGGCGGCGGAGAGCAGTTCGTAAAATGGAGCCCATTCGTATCCCCAGTCGAGTTCGAAACGGATGCGCTGGCGCAACTCGCTTTCATCAATTTCGCCGCGGAACCATTCGTCGAGAATGTGCTGGTCGCGGGAGAAAATGGTTTCGACTCCCAACACAATGGGTCGTTGGTGAAGTTCGGGATCGCGAAGGAGCGAAGCTGGATAGCGCTGCGAGTTAGGCAGGGCGTGGTAGTCGCCGACCAAAACGATTCCGGCTTTGGCGATTTCGTGGCGGACATCGCTCGGGGCGAGAACCTTCTGGTAGGAGTGGTAGGCCTCGCGAAAGTCGCGAAGATATTTGCGTCTGGAGGCGGGATCAATAGCGCGGATCTCACGCTCGACGCTGGCGATCGCGTGGAGTTGAGCGGCACTGCGCCGCGATCGTAAGATGCCGGTGTTTGCCATAAGGGCGTTGTTGGTCGTCGGTTGTTGGTCGCTGGTCGTTAGTCGTCGGTCGTTCGCTATTCGCTGCGCTGAATGTCGAGATGGCAAATTAGAATTCAGCCGTCTTGACTTGCCTTTCCCGCGTCCCTATCCTCAGCTTTCGAGGCCGCGCATTGGATGCCTCGTGGAGCACAACTTTGCCTCTTACGCCGGAAAACCTGACCATTGCCACCACCGGCGCCAGCGGATCGGTATTTCTGAAGCACTTTCTACTGACCGTGGAACGCGATCCTCGGGTGAAGACAGTAAACTTCATTGCTTCGGACAGCGGCCTGCGGGTCATGGCCGAGGAACTCGGGGTCGAAGGCCGATCTGATCTCCTACGTCAAATCATCGGCGCGTCTTCGGCAAAGATTCAGCACCAGTCCAACACCGATATCGGGGCGAACGTGGCCAGCGGGTCGTATCCTTCGGACGCGATGGTCGTGATCCCGTGCAGCGTCGGCACGCTGGGCCGCATTGCCAATGGCACGGCCTCGCGCCTGATCGAACGCGCTGCCGATGTGAGTCTTAAAGAGCGCCGGCCGCTCGTGCTGTGCGTGCGCGAGACGCCGCTGAACAAAATCCACATCCGCAACATGTCGCTGGCGGCGGACGCGGGAGCGACTATCTTCCCGCTGATTCCCACGTTCTATAACCATCCGTCGAGCGCCGATGCGATGGCACAGGAATTCGCCAACCGCGTGCTGGCGCATATAGGACTGGCCCAACAAGATGCGTACCGCTGGAAGGGCTGAAACCAGTTTCCAGTTCCCGGTTCTCAGTTCTCAGAAAAACCCTCGTTCCGCGGTTCTATGGATTATTGAGAACTTTCTTGAAAGACCGATGACTTGGGGAAGCCGTTCCTGCTTTGCAGGGATGCTTTCAGTCTAGGGAAGGGGCGGTAACGAAGGTAGGTATCTGGCGGGCATGTACTGCGAGTGCGCGGCGAGTGTTCGTGCCCAGGGACACCACTAATGAATTGTCATCCTGACCGAAGCGAAGGCCTGCTGTTCGCCGGGGGATACCGATACTTCGCTCACTCTTACCGCATCCTCCTACGTGAAATTCTGCCGGTTGGGACGGTTTGTCTTCGTGATGCTGCCTAGCGTCTGATACCACGCGACCACCCACGGAACGACTAGCGAAAATGCCAGGCGTGCGGCAAGCACTCGCATCGGCGATTTGCGAAGATCGGTCCAGTCCAACCTAAATGCAAAATAAATTTCCAGCGCGAGCACGCACAACAGCGGAATAGGCGAGTAAACGAGCGCGAGAATGGCAAGAATTTCGGCGACGCAGCGAGCCACGTTCCGCCATAGGCGGGTCGAGCGTCCGCCCAAAACGCCGTCGGTTATGGAATAGCTCACCATTTGCTGGAGAGCCGAGCGAAAAGTGTGGCGTGGGTGGTAAGACGGCTTGGCACGTTCTGGGAAGGCGGGAGCCACAAGCTTGCGGACCTCGGAATCGAATACAGTGTCTTCTCCGAGGAAGACAGTTTCCGGGAATCCGCCAACGCGCTGCCAAAGTTCCTTGCGGAAGGCCATGGAGCGAGCGGTGCAGGATTTGGTTGTTGCGTCGGAGTTTAGCTTGACTCCGAAAAAGGGCGCGGAGGCAACGTCCCAGACGGTGGACTTTGCTGAGTCGATGTATGATCCGCCAACAGAATACTGGGAGTCGCCCGCAAAGATCGGGGCCGTGAGGTTGACGAGCCAGTCGGGATGGTAGGTGCAGCCGGCATCGGCGCAGGCGACGATATCGGAGGAGGCTACGGCGATTGCGACATTGCGGCCGCGTGCAATCGGTCCCGGGGATCGTTGCAGGCTGCAGCTTTCATCGCGGATCGGAACCAGCGTCGGGTATTTCGCCCGGGCGGCCTGCAGACGCTCCCAAGTTCCGTCGGTGGAACCGCCATCAACGATGATGACCTCAGCGGGAGTGAGAGTCTGCCGCATCAGACTCTCGACCAGTAAGTCGATGTCGTCGCTCTCATTGAGAACGGTGGAAGCCACGCTCACCGCTGGCATGTTGAGTGGAACTCCAAGCTGGTTGTTTTCATTCGCCGAGATAAGTGTACCCGCGCAGGGCAGTTCTCAGTAACCCCGGCGTTTTTTACTGAGAACTGGGAACTGAGAACTATTGCCTGTTTCCGCACTCCACATCCGTGCAGTTGACGCCGAGCCGGTTTTTTTTGTACTCTGCGTTTACACCGGAAAGGAGGTGGTCGGATGACAAGTTCTGATAGTCACAGTAGTACCAGACCAGGTGAGGTGGCTGAGTCTTAGGGCGGTTGCTCTAAGGGGAGTTCTCGAGGAACCTTTGGTCGGGGGAATCGGGAACGATCTCTCGCAAACAATCCGTGAGTATGGGCTGGATCCGCCGGGCACACAGGTTGTGCTTGGCACCGGAGTGAGCGAGGGGCCACGAGAGTGACCACCTCAGTCAATCCCAAACAGTCCACCGGGCAGCCCGCAGGCTGAAAAGCTTGCGGGCTGTTCTCTTTCCGCGATACCCGGTTTGCGGTTTACCGTACTGGCGCGACCACAACGACTTTAACTCCGGTCGAATGGCATACTATCGATCACGTCCACTACGGCCGCAAATGGCAACGTCGCGTCTGCTTGGATGTGAACGACGTTCTCACTGCAGTTTTGTAGGAGCTGCCTTAGCCTACTTTGCAGAGTAGCCCGTTGAACGGGCTCGTTATTGATCGTCAGCGCGGGCCGTTGATGCTCCGAGTTGAGCACTTGCACGACGATCGCCTCCGAGCCAGAGCGCAATGGGGGACCAATCAGCACTTCCAAGCCTTTCGGAGGTATTAGAGTCTTCCGGTCCCGACGAGTCTCGTTGGGCTGTCAGCAGGTTTGGTGCTTCGACACCCGCTGTACGCATAGCGTCTAGAACCTTCACCACGTTGGCATATCGTCATGGACAAGCACTACCGGGCCCGTATCACCAAGCGCGCGGATTTTGCACCGGATCTGTGGATGATCCGTATTGATCCAGGGGCGGAGTTCAGCTTTGCTCCGGGCCAATACGCGACGCTCGGGATTGAACGCGACGCACGGCGGCTGGAGCGTCCCTACTCGATCGTTTCCTCTCCCTACGAAAAGGAACTGGAATTCTTCTTTGAACTGGTGCCGCACGGCGCCACAACGCCGCCGCTGTATGACCTTCAGCTGGGCGCTGAAGTTCTGGTGCGCAAAGTCGCGAAGGGGCGCTTCACGTTCGATACCGCACAACCGGAGCGCATGAATCACTTAATGGTAAGCACCGTGACCGGAGTCGCGCCTTTTGTCAGCTACGTGCGAACGCTGTTCAAGGACTGGAAAGAAGGCCGGTTTGCGGGCGACCACAAATTATTTCTGCTGAACGGAGCGAGCCGGTCGTGGGAGTTCGGTTATCGCGAGGAGTTGGAAGACTTCTCGAGACAAGCGCCGTGGTTTCGCTGTGTTTTCGCGGTGAGCCGTCCGTGGGAGGACGACAGTTGGAAGGGCGAGGTTGGACGCGTGGACGATGTGATTCGCAAGTACGCCGACCAGTGGGGACTCACCGGGGCGAATAGTGTGGGGTATCTGTGCGGGCATCCGGAGATGGTCGAGCACGCGAAGGGCATCCTGAGGCGGATCGGTTTCAATAAAGAGAACTTAAAGGAAGAAGTGTATTGGCCGGCGAAGGCAGCCGGCGAGGAGGAAGGTCATCAGTGATTTTCCGCAGTTAGGACTTGGAGTGACTCTGGTGGGCGGGGGGTTGTAATTGCGCCTTCGGACGCTGACCTTACCAGCGCTGCATACTTCGCGAACACACCGGTTTTATAGCGTGGGGCTGGAGATTTCCATTCGGCCATGCGGCGCGTGATTTCGGCGTCGGATATTTCAAGTTCCAGCGTTCGGATCTTGGTGTCGATGGTGATCTTGTCGCCTTCGCGAATCGCGGCTATCGGGCCGCCCAGCGCCGCTTCTGGAGCTATGTGGCCGACCATCAGACCGCGGGTTGCGCCGCTGAACCGTCCGTCGGTGATCAGGGCTACGCCCTCGCCGAGACCTTCGCCTACGATCGCTGCGGTTACGCTTAGCATTTCTCGCATGCCGGGGCCGCCTTTGGGACCTTCGTAGCGGATCACAACTACGTCTCCCATTTTGATCTGCTTGCTGGTCACGGCTTGCATCGCAGCTTCTTCGGAATCGAAGACGCGCGCCGGTCCGGTATGCGATTGGCGTTCGTGGCCGCTCATCTTTACTACTCCGCCGCCGGGAGCTAGATTGCCTTTTAAGATGACTAGGCCGCCGGTCGCCTTCAATGGCTTGCTCAACGGAGCGATCACCGTCTGGCCGGCGGTTTCTTTGGCGGCGTTTGCTTCTTCGGCGAATGTCTTTCCGGTTACGGTCATCGTTGAACCATTTGCATGCTTGCCATCGAGCAGGCGCTTGGCAATTACCGGAATGCCTCCGGCTGCGTCTACATCGGCTGCTACGTATTTCCCCGCGGGCTTCAGATCGGCGAGCAGGGGCGTGCGTTCGCTGACTCGCTGGAAATCGTCGATCTCCAGCGGCAGGCCCATTTCGCGCGAGATCGCCAGCAGATGAAGCACGGCGTTGGTCGAGCCGCCCGTCGTGGCTACGCCAGCGATTGCGTTCTCGAATGCTGCATGCGTCAAAATGTCGCTGGGACGAATTCCGTGCTTCAGAAGATTCATGACCACTTCGCCGCAGCGGAATGCTACTTCGTCCTTGCGCGGGTCCATTGCCGGAATGCCGTTGAATCCCATGGGCGAAAGGCCGATCAGTTCCATGACCGTGGACATGGTATTGGCGGTGTACTGGCCGCCGCATGCGCCTGCTCCGGGACAGGCTACGTTCTCCAACGCGAGCAAGTCGGCATCGCTCATCTTGCCGGCGGCATTCGCGCCTACGGCCTCAAACACATCCTGAATGGTGACGTCCTTGCCGCGAAACTTCCCGGCGGCAATCGTTCCTCCGTAGAGCACCAGACCGGGCAGGTTCATGCGGGCCAGCGCCATGGCTGCGGCGGGGATCGTCTTGTCGCAACCTACTACGCACACAGCGGCGTCGAAAAGCTGTCCGCGGCAGACTAATTCGATGGAGTCGGCAATCACCTCGCGGCTCACTAGCGACGCTTTCATGCCTTCGGTGCCCATGGTCTCGCCGTCGGAAATGGCAATGGTGTTGAATTCCATCGGCGTGCCACCGGCGGCGCGGATTCCTTCCTTCACCTTGGCCGAGAGCCGCCGCAGGTGGAAGTTGCAGGGCATGGTCTCGATCCAGGTGTTGGCGACGGCAATCAGCGGCTTGGCGAGGTCGGCGTCGGTGAAGCCGATGGCCTTATACATGGCGCGCGCCGGAGCCTGGTCGCGCCCATCAGTGATGCTGCGACTGCGATGTTTGAGGTCGATGTCCATGGGAGTAAGACAGAACAGGACAGTCTAACTGAAACGCTGAGACGGTGGAGCGACGGGCGTCTCGCCCGTCCTGCAGTTGGGTGGCCGGGCGGGGGACGCCCGGCGCTCCATTGATTTGATTCTAAGCGGTCGCGGTGCGCGCTTTACGCATTCACTACTTTCGGTCCTGCGGCCTTCGCTGGTTCCGTGGCTTTCTTCTTCTCCGATGGCAGCCATGACATCATCGCGCGCAACTGCTCGCCTACTTTTTCAATCGGGTGCTGCTTCTCGCGCTCGCGCAGCTTGGCAAAATTCTTGCCGCCGCTCTTATTCTCGGCGATCCATTCCCTGGCGAAGCTGCCGTCCTGGATTCTCGCCAACACTTCTCTCATCGCCTTGCGCGTCGTATCTCCCACAACCATTTCGCCTCGGGTCAGGTCTCCGTACTCGGCTGTGTTCGAAATCGAATAGCGCATGCGGCTCAGGCCGCCTTCGTAGATCAGGTCGACGATCAGCTTCATCTCGTGCACACACTCGAAGTAGGCAATCTCGGGAGCGTAGCCCGCCGCCACCAGCGTCTCGAAGCCTTTCTCCATCAGCGAAGTCAACCCGCCGCAGAGCACAGCTTGTTCGCCAAACAAATCACTCTCGGTTTCTTCTTTGAAAGTTGTCTGCAGTACGCCAGCACGTGTCGAACCGATGCCGTGCGCGTAGCTGAGTGCGAATTCATGCGCGCGTCCGCTGGCATCCTGGTGGATAGCCAGCAGTGAAGGCACGCCGCCGCCCTGCGAATACACTCGGCGCACTAAATGGCCCGGGCCCTTCGGCGCGATCATGACTACGTCCACATCTTTCGGAGGCTCGATGGTCTTGAAGTGAATCGCAAAGCCATGCGAGAAGCCGAGAATTTTACCCTTGTCGAGGGCCGGCTTGATCGCCGATTCGTAGAATTCGGCCTGAGTCTCGTCCGGCGTGAGAATCTGAATCCAGTCGGCGCGCTTGGCGGCTTCGGCTGGAGCGACAACCGTCATGCCGTCCGCGCGCGCCTGCTGGGCCGAGCCGCGCTCGGGATCGAGGCCGATGATTACGTCGTAGCCGCTGTCACGCAGGTTTTGCGCTTGCGCGTGTCCCTGCGAGCCGTATCCGAAAACGGCGATGGTTTTGCCCTTTAGGGCGGAAGGATTGGCATCGTTCTGATAAAAGACTGTGGCCACTGGGAAGCTCCTTGTCGAACCGACCGATCGGTCGGTTTAAAGATGCTACCGACTTCGGCCCGTTGGTGTCAACCTCTGCGTGCTGTTCTTCAACGCTAAACGTGGCGGTGGTACACTCCTCATCCATATTCATGCTTGCATATCCATGCTCGAAGTGAAACAGCTTGCGAAGAATTACGGAAAGCTGATTGCCGTCACCGGCGTCAGTTTTCGCGCCGATCGCGGAGAGACCATCGGCCTGCTGGGACCGAACGGCGCCGGCAAAACGACCACCGTCTCCATCATTGCCGGATTGTTGAGCCCGGATTCCGGTGAAGTCCTCATCGAAGGCAAGCAGGTTAAGAGTGACACCGACCCGGTCAAGCTGAAAGTCGGGCTCGTCCCCCAGGACATGGCGCTCTATGACAAGCTTTCCGCCCGCGACAATTTGACTTTTTTTGCGGCGCTTTACTCGCTCGCCGGTGCGAAGGCAAAGCAGGCAATCGACGACGTCCTGAATCTGGTCGGACTCTCGGATCGCGCCGGCGACAAAGTTGAAACGTTCAGCGGAGGCATGAAGCGGCGTTTGAACCTGGCGGCCGCCCTGCTTCACGATCCGCAAATTCTTTTGCTCGATGAGCCGACAGTCGGCGTCGATCCGCAAAGCCGCAATGCCATCTTTGAAAATCTCGAGGCGCTGAAGGAACGTGGCAAAACCCTCATCTACACCACGCACTATATGGAAGAGGCCGAGCGCCTCTGCGACCGCATCGTGATCATCGATCACGGGAAGATGATTGCCAACGACACGTTGCAGGGACTGCACAAACTGTTGCCCGTCACCAATGTGATTGCCATCGATCTGGTCCACGCGGACGGTTTCAAGCCGGAACAGATGCTGGCGCTTCCCGAGGTGAAGTCGGCCGAGTTAATAGAAGGCACTCTCCGAGTTGGAGTTCATGATCTGTCTCGCGGCGCTCCCGGCGTTCTTCGCTGGCTGGCGGAGAACGGGCATTCCTATCACCATGTCTCGAGCGAGCAGCCGGATCTTGAGACCGTCTTTCTTACTCTCACCGGAAGGAGCCTTCGAGACTCGTAATGATTCCATTCCTGGCCCTGGTGCGAAAGGATCTGAAACTGTTCTTCAACGATCGCAAAGCCGTGATCGTCGGATTGCTGGTGCCCATCGTGTTGGCCTCGTTCTTCGGCTACATGTTCGGCGGGCAAAGCGGCAAGGCGGAGACGAGTAAAGTGCCGGTGCTGGTAACTGACCAGGATGGCAGCGGCATCTCGCGGGGGCTGATCACCCAACTCGCCAGTGATAAGTATCTTGACGTAAAGCCCTCCACGCTCGACGCCGCGCGCGAAGCGGTTCGCAAGGGCAAGGCGACCGTCGCGATTGTCATCCCCAAAGATTTCGGCAAGGATGCCGGACACGCGCTGTTCACTGGCGAGAACAAACCTCAACTCGGCGTGCTCTATGACCCTTCCCACAATGTGGAACTCGGCATGGTAAGGGGCATCCTGAGCGGCGCGGTGATGCAGACGGTCAGCAAAGAGATGTTCACCGGCATCGGCGGGCGCGAAATGGTGAACGAGTCCCTCGCGCAGGTCGAGAACAACCCTCGGATCTCAGCGGAAGACCGGAAGGCTCTGCGCCATCTGCTTGGCGGCGTGAACGAGTTGAACGAGCAGCGAGAACGCGAGGGCGAGTCCGGGCAAGGTGCGATATCCGGCGGCCTGACCATGCCGTACGATACGCGAGAGCAAGCGATCACGTCCGGGAAAGACATCGAGTACAACGGTTACGCGCACGCGTTCGCGGGGATGGGGATTCAGTTCATCCTCTTTATGGGACTTGATGTCGGGATCGCGCTGCTGACGCTGCGGCAAAGCGGGCTTTGGCAACGGCTTCGGGCCGCACCTCTTTCCCGAACTATGCTGCTGGGCAGCAGGACGGTGAGCGCCTCCCTGATCGCGGGATTCATTCTGCTCGTCCTGTTCGGCTTCGCCCGGGTTGTGTTTGGCGTCCACATCCTCGGCAGCTTCGCGGGCTTCGTGGGAGTCTGCGCCGCATTTTCCTTGATGACCGCCGCCTTCGGCCTAATGGTCGCTGCGCTTGGTGAGACGGTCGAAGCCACGCGCGGCTATTCCATCATGGCGACGCTCATCATGGTAATGCTCGGCGGCGCATGGGTGCCTACTTTTGTCTTTCCGGCTTGGCTACGGAAATTGACCGTGGTCGTACCGACCCGGTGGGCGATGGATGGGCTCGACGGAATGATCTGGCGCGGCTTGGGATTCTCATCGGCGCTTGCGCCCATCGGTGTTTTGCTGCTCTTCACGCTGTTGTTTGGAGTAGTGGCGGTGATGCGGTTCCGCTGGAGTACGGAATGATTGAAGCATTGAGGCATTGAGGCATTGAATCATTAAGGCATTGAGTCATTGACCTAATGATGCAATGTTTCAATGACCTCAAGCCCCATTCCGCGATACCATCTCTGGATGCTTCGCGAAGCTGCCATCGATCCTCGCAACGAACCTCGACAGGAACCCCGCCAGGAAATCCTGCGTACCGCCGCGCGCCTTTTTCAGCAGCAGGGATACGATGCCACATCCATGAACGACGTCGCCGCCGCGCTCAAGCTCTCGAAGGGCGGCCTCTATCATCACTTTCAGTCGAAGGATGAAATCCTGTTCCACATCATGTCGCATGCCATGGAGATCACAGAGGACCGGGTCATCAACGTCGTTCGCCGCATCAAGGGAACCAGCCTTGAGGGAACCGAAGAGCGCCTACGAACGCTGATCCGGCTGCACATTCAGGTTGTGCTCAGTCCGGAAGACCGCGAAATTACGGTCATGCTGCATGAGAATCATCCGCTGCCCCCGGCGCTTCGCCGCAAGATCAACGGACGTAAGAAGGATTACCTGCACTTCGTCGAGAACCTGATCGCCGACGTCCAGCGCAAACATAACTCGCCGCCGCGGGTCACGCCGCGGGCGGCGGCCTTTGCCCTGGTCGGCATGATCAACTGGATCTATCAGTGGTATAAGCCGGGCGGGCCGCTGACGGGAGACGCGCTGGTGCAGCAGTACACGGATATTTTCTTTCACGGCGCGGTGGGATAGGCGAGTTCCCAGTTCTCAGTTCTCAGTTGTGTGTCGTCAAGAAATGAGCAGCGGTTTTCCGTGTCCCACACCTTTCACATCGACGATCTGAATCGCCAGCGGGCGGGGGAAAACAAACTCTACCTCGAATTCCTTCGGGTCCCTGCCATGAGCGCCGGCGTTTATGTTCTGCCGAAAGGTGGGGTCGATCCTCAGAAGCCGCACCGCGAGGACGAGATGTACTACGTCGTTCGGGGACGAGCCCATATGCAAATCGGATCCGAACTTGCCGAGGTAAGCGCCGGCGGAGTTATTTTCGTCGAGGCTGAAATGGAACACCGGTTCTACGATATTCAGGAAGAGCTCGAAGTCCTGGTCTTCTTTGCTCCCGCTGAACAAGGATGAAATTCGGTTCCCGCGACCTGCTGTTTCCCATCCCGCAAGTTCGTCGCTTAAATCCACTCTGTCATCTTGAGGATCGAATCGCAGACCAAGCTCACCACCAAATACGGGATTGGCCGGCATCGGGCACCTACTATGCCGCAGGCACGTTAGTGAACCTGACGGCGACGGCAGACACTGGCTTCGCCTTCTCCAGTTGGACCGGCAGCGTGGCCAACGCCAACAGCGCCTCGACGCCGGTGACCATGAGCGCGCCCGAATCGGTTACAGCGAACTTCACGCCGAGTGGACCGACGACCACTTCATTGGTGTCGTCGACGAATCGGTCCACGTTCGGCCACCTCCGGGAGCCGTTACGTTACCGCTACCTTTGGGGGGGATTTAAACAACACGGGCAGCAAATCGCTGGCGCTGCAACAACTCGTCAACAAGGCGCCGAGCAGCACATCGGTAGTTTCCGACAACAATCCGTCCGGCTACGGACAACTGGTGACATTCACCGCTACGGTAACCTGCGGCGTCAGCCCGACTAAGACCGTGACCTTCAAGTACGGAGGCATCGTGCTGGGCAAAGCGTTGCTGAGCGGCAACACCGCAACTCTGTCGACGTCAGGTCTTGGGGCGGGCACGGCCGCCATCACCGGCGTCTACAGCGGAGACAGTAATTGCGCGGGCAGCACCTCACCGGTTCTGGGTCAGGTAGTGAACATAGCCGCGACCACGGAGTCGCTAAGTTCCTCGCAGAATCCATCTGCCGTGGGACAAGCGGTGACTCTTACAGCCACGGTAAGTTCGTCCGCGGGAGTGCCGACCGGGAAGGTGAAGTTCATGACAGGCGCCATTGGGCTGGGCACGGTCACACTCAGCGGTGGTGTAGCCACTGTTACGACGACCACGCTGCCGGCGGGGTCGGACCCGATCACGGCGAACTATTTAGGCACCACGAACTACGGAACCAGTTCGGCTTCGCCGACTCAGGTCGTGCAATGAGGCTAGGCGACGCAACTGAGGCGGCCCTTGCCACGGGGGCCAAAGGGCCGCTCGCTAGCGCCTAAGCCTGCACTTGGTTAGACTGCTCTTTCTGACCAAAGGAGCAATCCATGTCCAAGTTGATCGTGCGTTTTCTTGCCATCCTGGGCGCTCTCTGGCTGATCACAATGGTCATCGTGCTGGTGGCTGTGATCGGCGCGAAGGGCAAAGTTCCATCCAAGACGATTCTCGAAGCGAATTTCGAGCAGACGTTCCTGGAGGACGCGCCGGACACGCCGACAGCGCGCTTGATGTTGACGGAAAAACAGACACTGCGCGATGTGGTGGACGCCATCGACCGTGGAGCCAGCGACGATCGCGTCGTTGGCATGATTGCTAGGATCGGCGCGGCTCCGATGGGAATGGCGCAAACCCAGGAAATTCGCGATGCGGTCCAAAGATTTCGCGCGCACAAGAAATTCGCGGTCGCCTACGCGGAGACTTTTGGTGAATTTGGTCCTGGCAACGGCGCTTACTATCTGGCGACGGCTTTTGACCAGATCTATGTGCAGCCGTCGGGCGACGTCGGACTGACGGGCATCATCATGGAGTCGCCATTCATCAAGGGGACGCTCTCCAAGCTGGGCGTGACCTTTCATGGCGATCACCGCTACGAATACAAGAATGCGCTCAACTTATTCACCGAGACCAAATACACGGCGCCACACAAAGAGGCGATGACCGCGATCATGACTTCTTGGTTCAACCAGATGAAGGATGGCATCTGCCGGGCGCGTCAGATCGCACCGGAGAAGTTCCAAGCGCTGGTGGACGCTGGGCCGTATCTGGGCCAGGAAGCAGTCACAGCCAAACTGGTGGACGGGGTCGCGTATCGCGACCAGGTCTACGGCAAAGTAAAAAGCCAGGCGGGCGATGGAGCGGAGCTTCTCTACCTAGATAAATATCTGCACCGCGCGGGACGACCGCACGATCACGGAAAGACGGTGGCATTGGTATTCGGAGTCGGCGGCGTGACCCGCGGCAAGAGCGATTACGATCCCGTGCAAGGCAGCCAGAATATGGGCTCGGATACGGTGGCGGGCGCGATTCGAGCGGCTGCGGAAGACAAGGACGTAAAGGCGATCTTATTTCGGGTTGATAGTCCGGGAGGGTCGTATGTCGCTTCCGATACGATCTGGCGGGAAGTGGTGCGGGCGCACCAGGCGGGCAAGCCGGTGATTGTTTCGATGGGAAACCTGGCGGGATCGGGCGGATACTTTGTGGCGATGGCCGCCGACAAAATCGTTGCCCAGCCGGGAACCATCACGGCCTCGATTGGAGTGCTCGGCGGAAAAATGCTGACCAGCGGGCTGTGGGACAAGGTCGGACTCTCATGGGACGAAGTGCACCAGGGCGACAATGCCACCATGTTTACCGGAACGCACGATTACACGCCGGCAGAATGGGGACGATTCCAGGCATGGCTGGACCGAGTGTATGTGGATTTCACCAGCAAGGTTGCGGAGGGCCGCAAGCTGCCGAAGGAAAAAGTCTTGGAGATTGCGAAGGGGCGCATCTGGTCGGGTCAGGACGCGAAGAACCTTGGCTTAGTGGATGAGCTCGGCGGCTACGATACGGCGCTGAAACTGGCGAAGAAAGCAGCGGGAGTTCCTGAAGGAGATGACGTCAAGATCGTGGTCTATCCGCGGCCGAAAACTTTTCTTCAAAGTTTGATCGAGCGTCGAGGGCCGGATAACAGCGACAAAGAAGCAGTCGGGCAAACGCTGGCGCAGATTCTACAAGTAGTGCAACCGGTAGCACGTCAGCTCGATGCGGCTGGGATCAAGGCCAACGATAAAGATCAAGATGATGTCCTCCGGATGAATCCGGTAGCCAGTAGCCACTAGCGAAGCGAACGCAGGGACAGCCGCCCTCGGCTGTCGCAGCGCAGCTCGCTTTGGGTTCCGTTTGTGTATTTCTGGCACTTCAGGAGCGTGGCGAGGCTTCGCCTCGCCGGACAGCCCAGGGCGGCTGTCCCTACGCAGAATTACTTACAAACCCAGCTTCTTTACTTCTTCGTTGTAATACTTGCGATAGAGGATCGACCACTCCTCGGAGCCCTCGATGATGGTGCGGCGCTGGCTTTCGATTTTCTGGCGAGCGGCCTGGTCGATGCGGGCCTCCTGCATGAGGAGCTCTTCAAGAATCTTGCGGACTTCGAGGCGGATAGTGTTGCGGTCCTCGATGAACTCGACCTCGTCCAAGTCGGCTACGGCGTCGGTGACAACATGGGCGAGTTTGTTGACTTTGTCGCGGCTCAATCGCACGGCAGGGGCGTCCTCAGAGTCGTTTTCGTCGTTCTCAAAGAATAGCCTTGTATTTTTTTGCCAGCTCGGTCTTCACCTTACGGAACATTTCCTGGTAATTGGCGCCGCTTTTCTGCATTTCGTCGGAATACGCTTCGAGAATGACGCGAACCTCATCGTTAATGCGGTCCTCGAGCGCCAGTTCTTCGAGCAGCGCGGCGTGTACCTTCTCGGTTAGAACAGGCATCGCCTTGGTCTCTATGAGGCCGCTCGCCACCAGTTTTTTTGAGACTTCGCGGGCGAGATAGCCCACATATTCTTTGGAAAAAAGCATGATTAACGCGTTGTTTTTTGTGAACAGAAAGTTTAACACAAGGCTGGCTGCCCATGCCGCCGGTGAAACCTCGTGCTTTGCTCTGTGGACCCTTGTGTCTTCTGTGGTTCAGGCTTTCTTGACCACAGGGAGCACGGAGGTTCAGAGGGGAAACCTTCCCAGGGGAAAACCAAGGCGTCCGCTCTTGTCGCAGTGGCGGGTGACTGGCGCCAAGCCGTACAATGATGAAATTCCATGTCTCCACATCCAGACGACCTGACGGGCATGAAAGACGATATGACGGCCTTCATTGAAGGTCTGGGCATGCGCCGTTTCTTTGGCTATGTCGAGTGCGAAGAAGTCCCCAGCGTGCTGTGGGATTCGGAACATAATCCGGACGGCTGGAAGGATTTCGTGGAGCTGGCCAAGTCCACGGGTGCTCCCTTCCTGACCATGCATTCCTGGGCGCTCGATCGCGAAGAGTTGGAGCGCTTGTCCCAGCGGCTCGCCGACGGCGATTACCGGAGCGAAGAAGATCTGGAAGAAAGCCGCTGGCTGAAGACCTACGTCGGAAAGACCGGGTTCGTGCAGCTCGGATGGGCCTACCAGGGATGCGTCTTCGTTTATGAGGCCGGCACCGAATGGTATGAGCATTATCAGCACCTGCGCGAACTGGCGGATGATAGCTCCGGATTCATGATCGATGAGCCGGACCAGGACGAAGAGCGGTGAGGCAGGTCTTAGGTAACAGGTGTCAGGTCTTAGGAAAACCGCGCGATTGACCGGCTTACAAATTCCCTGACACCTCAGGCCTGACGCCTAAGACCTGCCCCATGCGATGGATCTCCAATCCGCCGAATTCTGCTAAAGCCAGTGTGCTCGAAGCTGCGCTGCATGATTCCAAACTGAAAGTCCCTCCTGCCGCTTTGCCAGTGCTTGCCGATTTGCTCGTCGGTCGTGGGATCGACGAGCCAGAAGCGGCTGCACGTTTTCTTTCTCCTCAACTTGCCGACCTCCCCGACCCGTTGCGAATGAGCGGGATGAAATCCGCTCTTGATCGGCTGGAGGCCGCGATAGAGCGCAGAGAAAAAGTTCTGATTTACGGCGACTATGACGTGGACGGCACGACGGCGATCGTCATCCTCAAGACGGCGATCGAGCTTTGCGGCGGAGCGGCTGACTTTCATGTTCCGCACCGCATCCGTGAAGGCTATGGCATGCGCGACGAGGTGATTGAGCGGGCTGCTTCCGAGGGCGTGCGGCTGATCATCAGCGTTGACACCGGCATCCGCGGGTTCGCCGCCGCCGAAACGGCGCGGCGCACCGGACTCGACCTGATCGTCACCGATCATCACCTGCCGGGGATGGACGGCGTTCCGCAGGCGCTGGCTGTAGTGAATCCAAATCAAGACGGCTGCGATTATCCCTGCAAGCATTTGTGCGGCGCGGGCGTAGCGTTCAAGTTGGCCCAGGGATTAATGCAGCGGCGGCTGGATGCGAAAGATCAGTCGCGCCTGCTGATGTCGTTCATGAAAGTTGTGGCCATCGCGACCATCGCCGATGCTGTTCCCTTGCTGGGCGAGAATCGCGTGTTCGCGAAGCTTGGATTGCAGGGGCTGCGTTCTCCAGTGAACGTCGGGCTGAAGGCGCTGCTGGAAGTTGCGCAGCTCGGCAACGGACGGGCGCTGACCGCCACCGAAGTTGCCTTCCGCATCGCGCCTCGCCTGAACGCTGCCGGCCGCATGGACGTGGCCCGCGACGTGGTCGATCTTTTCAACGAGAAAGACATGGAGCGTGCAAGGAAGATCGCCGGCCGGCTTGACCAGTTGAACGCCGAGCGTCAAGAAGAAGAGCGGCGCATCATGGACAGCATTTTTCGTCGACTGGAAGACGAGCCCGCCTTGCGCGAAGCGTATTGCGTGGTGGTGGACGGAGAAAGCTGGCATCGCGGCGTGATTGGAATCACGGCTTCGCGGGTGGTGGAACGCCACGGGCGGCCAACGCTCGTCATCTCTCGTGAGGGGGACGAAGCGCACGGCTCGGGACGATCGATTCCGTCGTTCCATCTGCTGCATGCGATTGAATCGTGCCACGAGCTGTTTTCCCGCTACGGCGGACACGCGCGCGCGGTTGGCTTTGCACTGCCCAGCGCCAACGTGGAGAAACTGCGTACGCATCTGGATGGCTACGCGCGCGCCCGGCTCACTCCCGCCGACTTCGAACCGCAGCTTGAGTTCGATCGCGAACTGCCGCTCGGAGAAGTTAGGCCTGAACTTCACCAGGCGCTGCTTTTGCTGGAACCTTTTGGGATGGAGAATCGTGAGCCGATTTTCGCCGCTCGGGCGGTGCGGTTGATGGCGCCTCCGCAGGCGGTGAAGGACAAGCATGTACGGCTGCGCGTGTCTCCCGCCGTCAATGGCAGAATGGCCATTGCGGCGGCAGCACAAGAATTCACTCCGCGCTGCCATCCCGACGCGGCGGCAATTCCGAAACGAGATGCGGGGCAGAGCCCCGCCACCACACAATCTTTGCAATACACACAATCATCCTGGCGCGACAACATCGCATTCAAAGCGATGGGATGGGGCCTGAAGGAATCCTGCGACCGCTTGCAGTTGCTGGCCGGGGACCGCCTGGACATCGCTTACTCGCTCGGCATGAACGATCATCCTGAATTCGGTGGGTTGGAATTGACGCTGCGCGACGTGGTGCGCAGCCGGTGAATGCACTTGTGTCTGCCGGCTGCTCCTCCGTATTTCTGCTCCGCCTTTGACAGGAAGCCAATCCATCTTTATAGTGCCGGGTCATGAACGGAACTTTCTTCTGCAACAAGTGCGGCGCGCAGAATGCCGCTGGCGCTCAGTTTTGTAATCGTTGTGGAGCACCCACGAGCCCGAGTCCGGGCGCCGTCCCGACAGCGGTGGCATCGCCGCAGTCGGCAGCGCCCAACTTTGCGTCGTCGAACCCCGCGTCGGCCTACCCAGCCCCGGCGACCGCGTATCATGCGGTCGCGCCGGTAGCGGGAGTTGGTTACGGAGGTTTCTGGATTCGGGTGGTTGCGGCCATTATCGACGCCATCATTTTGCGGGTTGTGGTGGCTCCCGTCGGTATGATTTTCGGTGGTCTCGGGATGGCGGGACTGATGAGTGGCATTCCGCATGGGGGCCTTGGGATTTTGGGCAGTGGCATCACGATCATCTTGTTGATTTTCGGTTCCTGGTTGTATGAGGCTTTCATGGAGAGTTCGTCATACCAGGCGACGCTGGGCAAGATGATCTTTGGGATGAAGGTCACCGACCTCAATGGCAACCGAATCTCATTCGAACGCGCGACAGGAAGACATTTTGCGAAGTGGCTTTCCACGATGATCCTGGGGATCGGGTACATCATGGTCGGGTTCACGGAGCGCAAGCAGGGACTGCACGATCTGCTGGCTGGCACGCTGGTGCGGCGGGCATAACGAGTTCGGGTAGAGACGCGGCTCGCCGCGTCTAGGCAGTGCCTCGCTGCCGGAGACGGGGCAAGCCCCGTCTCTACATGAACAAGTCGTGCTCGCACCGCCGTCCGCATCCCCGCGGGTTACACTAGCCTCTGATGGCTCCTCCGTTTTCACGTCTGCGCCGCTGGTTCGCCTTGGGCGCGATTCTGATGATTGCAACGGTTGCCGGGATGTATTTCTACGCGCGCTGGCGGGTGCACAAGGTCGTACATGACATCCCCGCGAAAATCGGCCTGGACATTCAGCAGACCGCCGAGGGCTTTTCCATCTCCAAATCTGAAGAAGGCCGCACTCTGTTTACCGTGAGCGCTTCCAAGGCGGTTCAGTTCAAAGGGGGCGGACGGGCGGAGTTGCACAGCGTCAAGATCGTCATCTACGGCAAGGATGCCGGCCGTTTCGACCGGATTACCGGGGATGATTTCGAGTACGATCCCGCGTCGGGCAACGTCAGTGCGAAGGGCACGGTGCTGATTGACCTGGAAGCGAATCCCGAGGGGATGCGGCATTCGGATCAGACGGCTCCGGCGCAAACGAAAGACCCGATTCATCTTGAAACCAACGGGCTGGTCTTCAATAAGAACACGGGGAACGCTTCCGCCACCGGGAAGATAGTGTTTCAGACGCCGCAGGCATCCGGTTCGGCTGTCGGAGTTGAATATGTGGCCAAGACGGGCACGATGACCTTGCTGTCGTCGGTCGCGCTGGATGTTAGCAGGCCGCAAGCGCTTCGTCTGAATGCGGATCGCGGCGTGATTTCGAAGCGGCCCCGGCAGGTCGTGCTCACCTCGGTGCGACTGATGCGGGAGCGGCAGCAACTGCAGTCCGACCAGGCGACGTTCTTCCTGCGGGAGGACAATACAGTGGATCGCATTCTTGCCGAGGGCAATGTGGAGAGCGAGTTTCAGGGCCGGGCGGATGAGCACGCGCGTTCCGATCGCGCCGAATTGTTCCTGACCGGAACGCGGAATCAACTGACTACTGCCATTCTCAGCGGCAATGTGCAATTCGCTTCCGGAGACCCGGCAAGCCGCGTCTCCACCGGATCGCGGAACGGGGGTTTGCAGAACCAAGGTTTGCAGAAGCAAGGATTGCAGAACCAGGGATTGCAGAATGAGGGATCGCAGCATGCCGAGGCGACCGCCGGGCGCGTGACGCTGCATTTTGCCGGGCAGCAGATGCTCAAGACCGTTCATGCGGAAGACGGCGTGCGGCTGGCGCAGAAGAAGAATCAGGGCGGAGCTGCGGTGATGTCGTCGGCAATGGCGCCGTCGCGAATGAAGGGAGACCCACAAGACGTCGAGATGACCGCCCCGGTGATGGATTTCATCGTGAAAGATGGCCGTCGGCTGGAGCGTGCCGAGACGAGCGGACCGCCGCAGATTGTGATTACGCAACCGGGCTCGAATCAGAAGACGGTGGTTACGGCCGCCAAGTTCACGGCGAAGTTCACGGAGAAGAATCACCTGGCCACGCTGCATGGAGAACCTGACGCCAAGATTGTCAGTGGCAAGATTGTCGGCAATACGATCGGTACGCCGGGACAGCCTGATCGCGTATCGACCAGCCAGATGCTTGATGTCGTCTTCCGGCCAGAGGGTGGCGTCGCTTCGATCAAGCAGGCAGGTGGTGTTACCTACGTCGACGGCACATTAAAGGCTTGGGCGCAGCGGGCAGAGTACACAGCCGCCGATCAGATGCTGGTGCTTAGCGAATCGCCTCGAGTGGTGGACAACGGTATGACGACGACAGCCCAGACGATTCGTATGAACCGGACGACCGGAGACGCCATAGCCGAGGGCAATGTTAAGAGCACGTACTCCGATCTAAAGGCACAACCAGCGGGCGGTATGCTTGCCTCTTCCGACCCGATCCACGTGACGAGCCGCAGCATGACGGCACATCGTTCACCGGCGGTGGCGGTGTACACGGGCGATGCCCGTTTGTGGCAAAACGCGAACGTAGTGGAGGCTCCTGCGCTTCAATTTGATCGCGACCATCGCTCGCTCGTCGCGCAGGCGGGAACGCAAGGCAGCACGCAACCGGTTTCGACCGTGCTGGTGCAAGTAGACAAGAGTGGGAAGGCGACCCCAGTCCATATCACGTCCGCGCACCTCAACTATGCCGACGCAGAGCGAAAAATTCTCTTGGATGGCGGGGTGACAGCGAAGGGTCCCGACACCACGTTGACGGCACAGCAGATGACGGTATTTCTGCGGTCGCCGAGCGAGTCGCAAGCAAGTGTGGGCCCGGCAACACCTGGGCAAGTGGACCGAATCGTAGCCGAAGGCAAGGTTATGGTCGCGCAGCCGACGCGGCGTGCGAACGGGGAACGATTGGTATATACGGCGGCCGAGGACAAGTTCGTACTGACCGGCGGAACTCCCAGCATTTTTGATGCCGAACGGGGCAAAATCACTGGCGATTCGTTGACTTTCTACAGACACGATGATAGGGTGCTGGTAGAAGGTAGAGAAACTTCCCCGACCGTCACCAGGACGCAAGTGGCACGATAAATGCACACGCTGGCCACCGACGAAATTGGGAAATCCTATCGTGGCCGACGCGTAGTAAACGGAGTCAGTCTTCAGGTTCTACAGGGCGAGGTAGTCGGCCTGCTGGGACCGAATGGCGCCGGAAAAACCACCACCTTCTATTCCATTGTAGGTCTGGTTCCTCCCGACACAGGCAGGGTGTTGTACGACGACGAAGATATCACTAGCGTTCCCATGTACTTGCGGGCGCGCCAGTACGGCATCAGCTATCTCCCACAGGAGGCATCGGTTTTTCGGAAACTGACGGTCGAAGACAACATCCTGGCCGTGCTGGAAGTTCAGCCGATTTCCTGGCATGAACGCCGGGAAAAGGCGGAGAAACTGATTGATCAGCTCGGGCTGGAACATATCCGGCAGAATCGCGGGTATGCCTTGTCGGGCGGCGAGCGGCGGCGGGTGGAAATCGCGCGATCGCTCTGCATCAACCCTACATTTATTTTGCTCGACGAGCCGTTTTCCGGAATTGACCCGATTGCCGTTTTGGATTTGCAGAAAATCATTTCCGATCTGCGGGCTAGTGGGATCGGAATTCTGATCACCGATCACAACGTCCGCGAAACGTTGTCCGTCACGGATCGGGCATACATCATTAACGAGGGCCGCATCTTCCGCTCCGGTACGCCGGAGGAGTTGGGTAGTGACCCGGAAGTACGGCGGGTTTATTTGGGGGAAAGCTTCTCACTGGTGTGAAGAGGCAGTCGCCGGTTTTGGTGCCGATGGAGCGACGGGCGTCTCACCCGTCTGGCAGAGTGGTGGCCGGGCGAGGACGCCCGGCACTCCCTCAACACGACTGCGAACTGTTTCTAGTTACCAAGGCGTGGGCACATTGTCCTTTCGTGCCCCTACGATCTACCTCGGTGCATGAGAAGCTAAAATTTCCACACCCCGACGCACCGGACAGTCACGGTATAGCCGGGTTGGGTGGGAGATAATAGACTTTTGGGGAGAAATGGTGCTTCTTCAGCACAAGCTGAACGTCAAGTTGTCCCAGCGACAGATTCTGACGCCGGGTCTCGTGCAAATGGTCTCCGTGCTCGCGCTCAACAAGCTCGAGCTCAAGGACATGATCAATGCCGAGATGGTCGAGAACCCGGTGCTCGAAGAGCTGGAAGATGCCGTTCCTCTGCTCGATGATGTCGGACGCCAGGAGGAAGAACGCGACCGGCTGGCCGCCAAGGCGACCTCGGAAGAGGGTCCGACAATCGCGGATGAGAAGAAGGATCCTTTCGAGGAGATAGATTTTGGCTCGTTCTTCCAGGATTATCTGGATCCCGGGTATCGCAGCTCGGGAGAAATGGAAGAGATCGAGAAGCCTTCGTTCGAGAACTTCCTGTCGAAGCCGGGGAACTTGAGCGATCACCTGCTATGGCAACTGGGCGCGATTTCTGTGCGGCCGGCGCTGCACCAGGCCGCCGAGCTGATCATTGGGAATCTGAACGAAGAAGGATATTTGATTGCCAGCGATGAAGAACTGCTGGGAATCGCTCCGGTCGCGGCTCCCGAGGCAGATGTGGAAGCGGCGGCCAAGATCATTGGTGACGCGGAGGCGCTGGGGCTTGCTGTCGCCGAGGAGCCGGCCGAAACTTCTGACTTCGAATCTTCTGACCTCGATACTTCTGACCCCGAAACTTCCGTTCTTGCGGCCGAGGACCTCACGACAGAAGACCCTAGCAGCGCGGAGCTGACGGCGGAAGATGCCGGAACAGAGTCTTTTGTTGAGCCGGATGCTGAGCCAGCGGTTCGCCGAGAGATAGCAGCCGAGGTTCAGGCAGCCAACGCTCCGCTGCCCAGCGCGGCGAGCCAGGGAACGACCGCCACGGGAGCAGCGGGCACCGGAGCGGCAACAGCGCCTGCTCGAATCGCGTCCGTAAACTTCACCCGCACCGATCTGCACGAAGCGCTGGAAGTTGTGCGCCAGTTCGATCCGCAGGGAATCGCCTGCCGCGACCTGCGCGAATGCCTGCTCTATCAGTTGCGCTACCATCTGGAACATTTACAGGAGCACAGAAATGGTAGTGCTCTGTCCGAGCAAGTTGTGAGAGACGCGATTGCCGTCGTCGATCAGCATTTGAAAGCGGTTACCCTGAAGCAGTTCAAGGAAATTGCGCGTGCCATCGGGCGTCCAGTCGAAGC
>Ga0185299_10000573_pt1 | contig 94414 bp, 66 predicted proteins | sample PaiPotPPA55metaG_FD_128002 | JGI IMG/M metagenome (GOLD analysis project Ga0185299, IMG submission 128002) | Iron sulfur acid spring bacterial and archeal communities from Banff, Canada, to study Microbial Dark Matter (Phase II) - Paint Pots PPA... ... | reverse complement strand
TGGGGGACGAGGCGATCGCGCTGCGTGCCTCGTTCCTGTCCGCGCGCCGGGTTAAGGAGGCATACCTCGGCTATGCGACGCAGCAGTTCCGCAAGCTGATGTTGCGTGACGAGGGGTCTTCCGCGTCTACACCGGCCCGCCTGGCTAAGCACGCGCGGCACCTGATGCGGCTGGTCGAGCAGGGTTACGAGCTGTATACGACGGGGTACGTGCGCATCCGGCTGGCGGATCCCGAGCGCTTCCGGGCGTTCGGCGAGCGGGTCGCGGCCGACGCGCGGGCCGCGGCCGACGCGCGGGCCGCGGTGCCGTTCATGGCTGAGGCGCAGGAGCGCTTCGCCGCCGCGCGTTCCGTGCTGCCCGATGAACCGGACTACGCTGCGGCCGAGGACTGGCTGCTGCGCGTCCGCCGCACCTTTTGGCATGAACTTGAGCTTGAGGTTGAGGAGCTTGTCGCATGACCCTCGCTTACGACGTCGCGGGCACCGGCCCGGGACTCCTGCTGCTGCACTCGACCGTCTGCGACCGCCGGATGTGGGACCCGCAGTGGGATGCGCTGCAGGCGGCCGGGTTCCGCGTCGTGCGCTGCGACTTCCGCGGCTTCGGCGACTCACCCGTCGCGTCGGCGCCGTATAACGAGGCGGACGACGTCGTGGAGCTGCTCGACGTCCTCGGCCTGGATACGGTCGCGATCGTCGGCGCGTCGCACGGCGGCCGGGTGGCGCAGGAGATCGCCGCGCGCTGGCCGGAGCGGGTCACGCGGCTTGTGCTGGTGTGCAGCGGGTCGTCGGAGTTCGTGCCGGGCCCGGCGCTCGGCGAGTTCTGGGCGAAGGAGGAGGCGCTGCTCGAGGCGGGCGAGATCGACGCCGCGGTGGACGCCAACATCGCGACCTTCCTCGGGCCCGAGGCGTCGGCGGCCGCGCGTGAGCACGTGCGCGTGATGCAGCGGCGCGCCTTCGACGTGCAGCTCGCCGCCGACGATGAGCAGCTGCCGATCGATGTGGACTTCTCGCTGTCCTCGATCACCGCGCCGACCTTCGTGATCTCGGGCGCGAAGGATCTGCCCGAGTTCGGCGACGTGGCGCGGCGCCTCAGCGGTGGTCTGCTGTCGGACGCGCGCGCGGTCGAGCTGGCCTGGGCCGGTCATCTGCCGACACTGGAGCGGCCGGACGAGTTGAACGCGCTGCTCACGGAGTTCCTGACAGACTGAGCACCATGAACGTCGAGGAGCTGCTCGCCGCCGTGACCGCGAGCTATCGGGCCGCGGCGGACGCGGACCGGGCCGCGGCCCAGCGTGCGTACATGCGTGATCAGTTCCCTTACCTCGGCATCGCGACGCCCGAGCGGCGGCGGTTGTCGCGGGATGTGTTGAAAGGCGCCGCGCGGCCGACGACGGCGGACTGCGCGGCGCTGGCCCTGCGCTGCTGGGAGCTGCCCGAGCGCGAGTTCCGGTACTTCGCGATCGACTATCTGATCGCGAACGTGCGGCGCTGCGAGAGCGGTCTGCTGACGACGCTGCGCACGCTGATTACGACCGAGTCCTGGTGGGACACCATCGACCCGCTGGCCTCGCGCGTCGTCGGCCCGCTCGTCGCCACCGATTCGGGCCTCGTCGCCACGATGGACGCGTGGGTGCGCGACGAAAACCTGTGGATCGCGCGGACGGCCATTTTGCACCAGCTGCACTTCAAAGCCGCGACCGACGAGCAGCGGCTGTTCAAGTACTGCGCTCTGCGGGCCGGGCATCCGGATTTCTTCATCCGCAAGGCGATCGGTTGGGCTCTGCGCGAATACGCGTACACGGCGCCGGATGCTGTGCGGGCCTTCCTGGAGCGGGAGAGTGGCAGGCTTTCGCCACTGTCGGTGCGTGAGGCGGCCAAGCACCTCTAAATTCCGGGCGCCCCGTAGCGCGCGAGGTAGTGCCAGACGTATTTGAGCGCCTGAAGATCGTGCTCGCCGGTCGCCGCGGCCGTGCCGATGATCCGCGGATCGAGTCGGCCGTCGACCGCGATGCGCGTGCCGAGCTCGACGAACTCGGGTCCGCGGAAGTCCGGGTGCTCGGCCAGCTTCTCGACGCTCAACCGGAAACCGCCGTGCCATTCGAGCGCGCAGGGCAGCAGTTCGGCCGCGACCTCGACTTCCGTTGCGCGGTAGCACGGGTCGAGAACGAGCGCCTCCACGTCGCGCTCGATGCTGACCGGGCCGTGCACGTGCGCCTCGATGTAGTCGTCGAGATTGTGGCGTGTCTCGTCGGCGGACGCGAGCGCGATCAGGCCCATGCGACGCGCGGTGCCGAAGTCCTCCGGTTCGGCCGCGCTGTCCGGGTAGCAGTACGTCGCGCGAGTGCAGGCCTCGGCGCTCAGCCGGAAGTGTGCGGATCCGAAGCGCGACGAGGCTCCGTGGGGTCGCATGCGGAAGTTCAGGCCGCCGTAGACCGGACGGAAGGTGGGCGCGGCCCCGTCATACGCTCCGCCGAAGATCCGGCTTTCCCAGTTCCAGCGGTCGCCGCCGGGGTACGCGGTCAATCCGCCGTTGCTCGTACCGGTGACGAACTGGGATCGGTAGACGCGCTCCCGGGCGAGGGCCGCGAGAATGGGCACACCGTTTGTTGCGCGGTCCGGATGGAAGTTGAGCGTGACGCGCAGCGCGGGATCGAGCGGGGGTCCGGAGGAGCGCGACTCGACGTGGGCCAGCGCACGGTCGAACAGGTTCATCGTCAGATGACCAACGCGAGACCCAGTCCGCACGCGGCCGCCAGCAGGCCTGCCGCGATGCTGCCGGCGATGTTGCCGACGGCGCCGGCCAGGGAGCCGTCCTCGGCGAGGCGGACGGACTCGAAGTTGAAGGTGGAGAAGGTCGTGTAGCCGCCGCAGATGCCGGTGCCGAGCACGCTCACGACGTGCGCGGACAAGCCGTGGTGCAGGGCTAGGCCGGTGAGCAGGCCCAGGGCGAATGAGCCGGTCACGTTGATCACCCAGGTTCCCCAGGGGAACGCGGACTCCCACTTGTTCGCCACGGCCTGGTCCACCAGGTAGCGGGAGACCGCGCCGAAGGCGGCGGCGAGGCCGACGAGGGCGGCGAGCAGCATCAGGAACTCCGTCCCACGTACCGGATGACCTCGACGTCGTCCATGATCACCAGACCCTCCTCGACCAGCTCGTCGAGCTGCGGCAGGAAGGCGTCGATGCGTTCGCGCTCGTCGACGATGATGATCGCGACCGGCAGGTCCTGGGACAGGCTGAGGATGCGGGTCGTGTGAATGTGGCTGCTGGCGCCGTAGCCCTCGATGCCGCGCAGCACGGTCGCCCCGGCGAGCCCGGCGCGGTGCGCGCGGTGCACGATCTCGGAGTAGACCGGGTGGTGGTGGAACTGGTCGCTCTCGCCGACGAAGATCGTCAGCCGACGCGCGGGTCCGGTGAGTCTCATCGCAGGGCCTCCGATTCTTCACCGTCAACGCGCGCGCAGATGGTACTGCGCTCGGCCTGCTGCTCGGGGACCTCGGCATCGGCATCGGCATCGGCCAGGGCCGCCGAGCGTCGGCGGCGGTAGGCGAGTACCGCGCGTCCGCAGCTCAGGCCCAGGGTGGTCGCGGCCAGGCCGGCGGCCAGCGAGCCGAATATGTCAGCCGCCGCTAGGCCGTAGCGCCCGGCCGAGACCAGCTTGTCCGTGTCCACCATCCAGGTGGAGAACGTGGTGTACGCCCCGCAGAAGCCGGTGCACAGCGCTGGCCTGAGGTACTTCGTCGGGGGCCAGACCTCGAGGATCAGCACCAGCAGCAGCGCCAGGATGAACGAACCCGAGACGTTGATCGCGAAGGTGGTCGCCGGGAAGCCGTCGTGCGCGGTGGGGAAGGCCAGGCCGAGCAGATAGCGCGTCTCGCCGCCGATGAAGCCGCCGAGCGCGATGGCGCCGAGTACGCGCGGATCCTGCCGGCGCCGCTGCGGGCGGGCGTCGAATGCTCGTCCTTCCACTTCGGCGACTTCGGGGGCCATGGAAACAGCGTATAGGCTCACTTCCCGTGAAGATTCTGGTCATCGGCGGCGGCGGCCGCGAGCACGCTATCTGCGTGGCCCTGAGCAAGGACGACGCGGTCACCGCGCTGCACTGCGCGCCCGGCAATCCGGGCATCGCGCAGGTCGCCGAGCCGCACCCGGTGGACGCGCTCGACCCGGCGTCCGTCACCGCCCTGGCCGTGGAACTCGGCGCCGACCTGGTCGTGGTCGGTCCTGAGGCGCCGCTGGTGGCCGGGGTGGCGGACGCGGTGCGCGCGGCCGGGATCGCCTGCTTCGGGCCGTCGAAGGCGGCAGCCCGACTTGAGGGGTCCAAGGCCTTCTCCAAGGACGTGATGGCCGCGGCCGGGGTGCCGACCGCCGAGTCCTTCGTCTGCGCCACGGTCGAGGAGGCCGAGCGCGCGCTCGACGCCTTCGGCCCGACCTACGTGGTCAAGGACGACGCGCTGGCCGCGGGCAAGGGCGTCGTGGTGACGGACGACCGCGAGGCCGCGCTGGAGCACGTGCGCGACTGCGTGTCCCGGCCCGGCGGCGGACGCGTCGTGATCGAGGCCTTCCTCGACGGCCCCGAGGTCTCGCTGTTCGCGATCACCGACGGCACCACCGTGCTGCCGCTGCAGCCCGCGCAGGACTTCAAGCGGATCGGCGACGGCGACACCGGGCCGAACACCGGCGGCATGGGCGCCTACTCGCCGCTCGACTGGGCCCCGGCCGGGCTGGTCGCCGAGGTGATGGAGCTCGTGCTGCAGCCGACCGTGGACGAGCTGCGCCGCCGCGGCACCCCGTTCGCCGGGCTGCTCTACGCGGGCCTCGCGCTGACCGGCCGGGGGACCCGCGTCGTCGAGTTCAACGCGCGCTTCGGCGACCCGGAGACGCAGGTCGTGCTGCCGCTGCTGAAGACCCCGCTGGCCGGCGTGCTGCTGCGCGCGGCCGAGGGCACCCTCGCCGACCAGCGGCCGCTGAGCTGGCATGAGGGCGCGGCCGCGACCATCGTGCTCGCCTCCGACGGCTATCCGGCGAAGTCGCGCGGCGGCGACGTCATCCGCGGGGTGCGCGCGGCCGAGATGCTCTCCGCGCCGACCGGCGGTTCGGTGACGGTGTATCAAGCGGGCACCGCGCTGAACGCCGAGGACGAGCTCGTGACCGCGGGCGGCCGGGTGCTCGCGGTGACCGGCTACGCCCGGGATCTGGCCAGGGCGCGCAAGCTGGCGTACGCGGGCGTCAACGAGATCTCGTTCGACGGGGCGCAGCACCGCACCGACATCGCGAGCGCCGCGCTCGCCGGGAAGGTGCGCGCGGCGAGCGAGTAGTCACCGGCCCGATTCACCCCCCGAGAACGGCCCGGGAACGGTCTGACGAGGTAGTCAGTCACTCATACGAGCGCATCCGGGACCGTAGCGGGTGCCGCGACGCCCCTACCGGCGCTACAGTCCGGAACTGAAGGGACTACTCCTCCGGTCCCGTACGGGCCGCGCGGCTTGCGGCGATGTGAGCATCATTCGGGAGCGGGTGAACGCCGGTGGACGTCTTAGCGGACCAGCCGGTGCGACCGGCCAGGGCGATCCTGCGGATCGGGGCCTCGGCCGTCGTCTGCTGGGGAGTGCTGACGGTCGGCTGCGCGATCCTCGCCGGGCTGCTGCTGCCGGGTTACGCCGCCGTGGCCGGGGTGCTCCTGCTGCTCGCCTTCGCCGCGCTGCCGGTCTGGCGCTTCCACCGGATAACCCCGCCCGCCTCGGCCACGGTGCCGTTGGAGGGCGGGGAACGCAGCGAGCTGAACCTGATCGTCCGGCAGATCTCGGCCGCGCTCGGCGTGCCGACGCCGGCGGCGGTGGAGCTCTCCCCGGACTGCGACGCCTGGCTCGAGCCCAGGGTCGGCGGTCCGGTGCTGGTGGTCGGGACGCCCTTCCTGTGGTGGCTGCGGGTGAGCGAGCTGCGCGGGCTGCTGGCGCCGGTGATCGCGGGCCTCGAGGCGGCGCACGAACCGGCCGTGGTCCGGGCTCGGCGCATGGTCCGGCGGCTCGACCTGGCGGAGCACCGGGGTTGCGCGCCGTGGCCGCGTCCCGTGCTGGGCTGGGTGGCCGAGTACTGCCGGTACAAGGCCGAGGGCATGGAGCGGGTGATCGCGGCGCAGGCCTCGCAGCGGGCGCGGATCGTCGAACCCGCGGGCCGGGTGTACGCGCACGAGCAGGTGGGCCTGGTCGCGGCGGCCTGGGACCGGCTGCTGACGCGGCTGGCGTACCCGGCCTGGGACGCGGGCTACGCGCCGAACTCGCTGAACGCGGCGCTGGTCTCGGCGCTGGTCGAGCTCGGCGAGCGGGACAAGGTCGGCGTCGGGCTCGCGGACCGGCTCAGCGAGCGGCCCGGCTGCGATCTGCTGGACGAGCCGGGGGAGGTGGACCGGGCGGTGTCGGCGATCGTCTCGGTCGTCTACCAGGGCGAAGCCGTCGAGCGGCCCTTGGACTGGGTCGAGTACACGAAGCTGGTGGCCGAGCCGCTGCTGCGCAAGGCGGCCACGGTGGCGCCGGATCATCCCTTGGTGGCCAAGACGAGGGCGCTGCTGCTCTCGCCGGCGCCTAGTACGACGATTGCGCCGATCGGGGACGCGGGCGACGGTGAACTCCCGGCCGGGCTGCGCGCGGTACTGCAATGCGGGCTGGTCGACCTGGGCTACGCGACGTTCACCGTGGACTGGCTGGACGGAGTGGTACTACGCGACGCGGCCGGGCTGACGGTGCCGGTGGACGAGATCGTGCACGCGCTCGTCGACTACTCCGACTTCACGCCGCTGCGGGACTGGCTCTCGTACGCGGCAAGGCTGTAGTCACCCGATCCGATTAGGATCGGTTACTGGCGGGCCAGGTCTGTCCCGCTGAGTCTTCTCCGAAGGAGCGATCCGCCGTGATCGGACGGTACACACTTCCGGATATGGGCCGCGTCTGGTCCGAAGCCCGCAAGTACGAGCTCTGGTGCCAGGTCGAAGTCCTGGTGATGGAGGCGCACGCGGCGGCCGGGGTGGTCCCCGCCGACGCGCTCGAGGCGGTGCGCAAGGCGCCGGCGCCCACGCCCGAGGCGGTGGCCGAGATCGAGGCCGTCACCCAGCACGACGTCATCGCGTTCCTCAGCGCCTGGGCCGACAACACCAGCCCGCGCGAGGCGGCGGCCTTCGTGCACTTCGGCATGACCTCCTCCGACCTGCTCGACACGGCGCTCGCGCTGCAACTGGTCGAGGCCACCGACCTGCTGCTGGAGAAGGCGGACCGGCTCGTCGCGGTGCTGCGCGATCACGCGCTCGCGCACCGGGACACGCTGCGCGTCGGCCGGACCCACGGCATCCACGGCGAGCCGGACGTGTGGGGCCACCGGGTGGCCGACTTCGCCTACGGCGTCGCGCGCTCCCGGGACCGGATCCGCCGGGCCCGCGAGGCCGTCGGCGTGATGGCGATCTCCGGCGCGGTCGGCACCTACTCGAACATCGACCCGGCCGTGGAGCAGTACGTCGCGGAGAAGCTCGACCTGAAGGCGGCGGACGTCTCCACTCAGGTCGTGCTGCGCGACGGGGTCTCCGAGTGGGTCAGCGCCCTGGCGATCATGGCCACGGTGCTCGAGGCGATCGCGCTCGAGGTGCGGCACGGGCAGCGCACCGAGGTCAGGGAACTCTCGGAGGCGTTCGGCAAGGGCCAGAAAGGCTCCTCCGCTATGCCGCACAAGAAGAACCCGATCGTCTCGGAGCGGATCGCGGGCATGGCGCGGATCGTGCGCGCGGAGATCGTGCCGGTGATGGAGGGAATCCCGCTGTGGCACGAGCGGGACATCTCGCACTCCTCCACCGAGCGGATCGCGCTGCCGGACGCCTCGATCGCGCTGGACTACCTGCTGAATCTGACGATCCGGCTGGTCGACGGCCTGGTCGTGGACAAGGACCGGATGCGGGCCAACCTGGAGTCCACCGGCGGCCTGATCTACACCTCGACGGTGCTGCTCGAGCTCATCGAGATGGGCCTGGAGCGGGACACGCAGGCCTATCCGCTGACCCAGCGCGCGGCGATGAAGACCTGGGAGACCGGTCGACCGTTCCGCGAGACGCTGCGCGAGGAGGCCGACGCGGCCGGCCTGAAGATCGACGAGGCGCGGCTGGACGAGGTCTGCCGGCCTGAGCGCTTCGTCACGCGGCTCGACGGGATGTTCGCGAAGCTGGCGGAACTCAAGTGAGCGAGCTTACGAACATTCCCGGCGTGCGCTTCCTTGGCGCCGGCAAGGTGCGCGAGCTGTTCGAGGTGGACGGAAAGCTGCTGCTCGTCGCGTCGGACCGGATCTCCGCGTACGACTACGTGCTCAGCAGCCCGATCCCGGACAAGGGCAGGATCCTCACCCAGCTGAGCCTGTGGTGGTTCGAGCAGCTGGCTGACCTGGTGCCGAACCACCTGGTCACGACCGATCCGGCGATGTTTCCCGTGGAACTTCTCGATCACAAGGAGTTGCTACAGGGCCGGAGCATGCTCTGCGAGCGGCTCTCGATGATCGAGATCGAGTGCGTCGCGCGCGGCTATCTGACCGGCTCCGGGCTCATCGAGTACGACGAGCGCGGCACCGCGTGCGGCGTACCGCTGCCGGCCGGTCTGGTGGACGGATCGCGGCTCAAGGAGCCGATTTTCACCCCCGCGGCCAAGGCGGCGGTCGGCGAGCACGACGAGAACATCGACTTCGCCGAGACCTCGCGCCGCGTCGGCAAGGAACTGGCCGAGGAGATCCGCGACCTCACACTGCGGATCTACAGTCGGGCGCACGAGATCGCGGCCGAGCGCGGGATCATCCTCGCCGACACGAAGTTCGAGTTCGGGCAGCGCGCGGACGGCACCGTCGTGCTGGCCGACGAGGTGCTCACCCCCGACTCCTCGCGCTTCTGGCCCGCCGACCTGTGGGAGCCGGGCCATGCGCAGCCCTCGTACGACAAGCAGTACGTGCGCGACTGGCTGACCTCGGCCGCCTCGGGCTGGGACCGCAAATCCGGTGAGGCCCCGCCGCCGCTGCCGGCCGAGGTGGTCGAACGGACTCGGGCTCGGTACGTCGAGGCATACGAGCGGCTGACCGGCGAGCGGTTCCAATAGCGGGATGACGCGAGCGGGCTGCGCGGACCGGTCGGTCCCCGCAGCCCGCTCCTCGTTCACCGGCGGATTTGCTAGGACAACTGCTCCGCGTGCGTCCGCTTGATCGAGCCGGTCAGCGTCGTCGTCGAGAGGTCGGAGACCACATAGGCTTCCGCGTTACCCGCGGCGTTCACCGTCCACAGATCCGGGGTGCCGGAGCCGGAGAAGTCGGCGGCCTCGAGCGTCGTCAGCGCCACGCCCTTGTTCCAGTCGGCCGAGATCTTGTACTGCTGGGCGTAGGCGAGGCTGCCGGTCTGGTTGCCGTTGTCGGTGACCGTGATGCCCTGCCACAGGTAGAGCGCGCCGGTGGACTCGTTCCACAGATACATCGCGACGCCCGAGGCGACCTTTGCCGTGGCGATCGTCCACTCGTTCCAGTCGCTGGTGCCGTCCGGGGTCGTCGCCGTCAGCTGGATGGGGTTGAAGTCGGCGGCTATCGGGCCGGCCTCGTCGTAGTCGAGGACGTAGCCGTTGGTGCTGTCCCCCGAGGTGGCGAACAGCCCGTCGTAGTACGCGTTGAGCCCGGTGGCGTCGTAACCGTTCGCGACCTGCGTCGGGTTGTCCCCGGTGACCGGGTCGGCCAACATCCCGGACTCGATGCTCACCTCGTTGCCGGAGTACTGGGTCTGCAGCGCCGACCCATCTCCGCTGCCGTCGAGCACCATGCCGCCGCCGACGTCACCCGTGGTGGGGTAGTAGGCCAGGATGTCCTGGAATCCGTCGTCGTCGAAGTTGCCCATGATCGCCTGGGCGCCGTTGAAGGTGCCGCCGACGCCGTTGCCCTCGGTGCCGATGTTCGTCGCCGGGTTGCTCAGGTGGCCGGCCTTGTCGGTGCCCAGCGCCTGCCAGAGACCCGAGGCGAGTCCAGTGGTGTCGCCGACGGTGAGCAGGTCCGGCTTCCCGTCGCCGTTGAGGTCGTCATCGGCCGCGGTGGTGTCGTTGGCCGCGAGATAGTCCTCGAAGGTGCCGCCGCTCACCGTCCCGTCCCCGGCGACCCCGTAGACCGTGATCGTCGTGGTGCGGCGGGTCGGGGTGACGCTGAGCGTGGCGGAGCCATCGGTCGCCGCGACCGTCTTGGTCGACCCGCCGTCGAGCACGTACTCGAAATCCGAAGCGGTTCCGGTCGTCGACGCGAACGTCAAGGTGAAGGGCGTGCCGACCTTCAGATCGGCCACCACCGACGGGCTTACCGAAGGCGGTGAGATGGCGTCGGCGGCGAAGGCCGGTCCCGCGGTGACGACGCCTGTGGCCAGCGCCGTCATGCCAAGGCAGGCCTGTAGTGCGAGGTTCTTCCTCAAGCGAATCTCCCCATCCCAGAATGATGCGACGGAGATCATTAATACACCCGCGTGCCGACATGCGGCGCGGGGTTTGTCCCCCCTGGCGAAAGCCCTGGTGAGCCCGGCCCGGGCGGGGGCACTGCTCCCGCCCGGGTACCCTAGAGGCACCGCCGAAAAGCGACCGCGCGCGGACGTGCGTGGCCACAACACCGGGAGCACTCATGGCACGCGTCGTGGTAGACGTCATGCTGAAGCCGGAGATCCTCGACCCGCAAGGTCAGGCAGTCAATCGCGCCTTGCCGCGCCTGGGCTTCGACGGGGTCGTCGACGTCCGCCAGGGCAAGCGCTTCGAGGTGGAACTGGAGGGGCCCGCCGACGAGGCCGCGCTCGCCAAGGTCCGCGAAATGGCCGAGAAGCTGCTGGCCAACACCGTGATCGAAGAGTATCGAGTCCGGGTGGAGGGCTGATGCCGGCCCGCATCGGCGTCGTCACCTTCCCCGGCACGCAGGACGACACCGACGCGCTGCGCGCGGCCCGGCTGGTCGGCGCGGAGCCGGTCCCGCTGTGGCACCGCGATCCCGCGCTGCACGACGTGGACGCGGTGATCCTGCCGGGCGGCTTCTCCTACGGCGACTATCTGCGCTGCGGCGCCATCGCCCGGTTCTCGCCGGTGATGGAAAGCCTGATCGCGGCCGCGCACGAGGGGCTGCCGGTCCTCGGGATCTGCAACGGCTTCCAGATTCTCTGCGAATCGCACCTGCTTCCCGGCGCGCTGATCCGCAACGCGGGCACGCTCTTCATCAACCGGGACGTGAAGCTGCGGGTCGGCTCGACCTCGACCGCGTGGACCTCGGACTACGAGGTCGGCCAGGAGATCCTGATCCCGATCAAGAACGGCGAGGGTCAGTTCGCCGCCGACGAGCGCACATTGGACGAGCTCGAGGCCGAGGGCCGCGTCGTGGCCCGCTACGTGGACAACCCCAACGGCTCCGCGCGGGACATCGCCGGGATCGCCAACGCCGCCGGGAACGTCGTCGGCCTGATGCCGCACCCCGAGCACGCCATCGAGGAGCTGACCGGGCCGTACCCGGGCCCGGCCACCGACGGCCTGCCCTTCTTTACCTCTGTTCTGAAGCAAATGGTGAACGCCTGATGACTGAGAACGCTTACCAGGTGGACACCGTCGAGCGCGCCACCGAGACTCCCGAGACCGAGCAGCCGTACGCGGCACTCGGCGTGAAGGACGACGAGTACGCGCGGATCCGGGAGATCCTGGGCCGCCGCCCGACCTCCTCCGAGCTGGCCATGTACTCGGTGATGTGGTCCGAGCACTGCTCCTACAAGTCCTCGAAGGTGCACCTCAAGCAGTTCGGCGAGAAGGCGCCCGACGTCGACTTCCTGCTCGTCGGCCCGGGCGAGAACGCGGGCGTGGTGGACGTCGGCGGGGACCTGGCCGTCACCTTCAAGATCGAGTCGCACAACCACCCGTCCTACGTCGAGCCCTATCAAGGGGCTGCGACCGGCGTCGGCGGCATCGTGCGGGACATCCTGACGATGGGCGCGCGCCCGGTCGCCGTGCTCGACCCGCTGCGCTTCGGCCCGGCGGACGCGGCCGACACCCACCGGGTGCTGCCCGGCGTGGTGCGCGGCATCGGCGGCTACGGCAACTCGCTCGGCCTGCCGAACATCGGCGGCGAGGTCGTGTTCGACGCCTGCTACTCCGGCAACCCGCTGGTGAACGCGCTGTCCCTGGGCGTGCTCAAGAAGAGCGAGATCAAGCTCGCCCGCGCGGACGGTCCCGGCAACCGGGTCGTGCTGTTCGGCGCGCGCACCGGCGGCGACGGCATCGGCGGCGCCTCGGTGCTGGCCAGCGCGACCTTCGACGCGGACAAGCCCTCCAAGCGGCCGAGCGTCCAGGTGGGCGACCCGTTCATGGAGAAGGTGCTGATCGAGTGCTGCCTGGAGATCTACGCCGAGGACCTGGTCACCGGCATCCAGGACCTGGGCGCGGCGGGGCTCTCCTGCGCGACGACGGAGCTGGCCGCCGCCGGCACCGGCGGCATGGACGTGCAGCTCGACCTGGCCCCGCTGCGTGACGCGACGCTCGTTCCCGAGGAGATCCTCATGAGCGAGTCGCAGGAGCGGATGATGGCGGTGGTCACGCCCGAGAACCTGCCGCGGTTCTTCGCGATCTGCGAGAAGTGGGACGTGATCGCGACGGTCATCGGCACGGTGACCGACTCCGGCCGGCTCCGGATGACCTGGCACGGCGAGACGATCGTGGACGTGGACCCGCGCACGCTGGCGCATCAGGGCCCTGTCTACGAGCGCCCGTACCATCGGCCGGAGTGGCAGGACTCGCTGCAGGCCGACGTGCCGGACTCGGCGCGCCTTGAGCGTCCGAAGAGCGGCGAGCAGCTGCGTGAGACGGTGCTGCGGATGATCGCGAGCCCGAACCTCGCGGACAAGACCTGGGTGCTGGAGCAGTACGACCACCGGGTGCGCGGCAACACGGTGCTGGCGCACGGCGAGGACTCCGGCATGCTGCGGCTGTCCGAGGACGGCCTCGGTATCGCGCTGTCCACGGACGGCAACGGCCGCTACACCAAGCTGGACCCGTACTTCGGCGCCCAGCTGGCCCTGGCCGAGGCCTACCGGAACGTCGCGGCGACCGGCGCGAAGCCGCTGGCCGTGACCGACTGCCTGAACTTCGGCTCGCCCGAGGACCCCGAGGTGATGTGGCAGTTCGCCGAGGCCTGCCGGGGTCTGGCGGACGCCTGCCTGGAGCTGGGCACGCCGGTGACCGGCGGCAACGTCTCCTTCTACAACCAGACCGGCGCCGAGGCGATCCACCCGACGCCGATCATCGGCGTGCTCGGCGTGATCGACGATGTCGCGCGGCGGACCAGGAGCGCCTTCGAGACCGAGGGCGAGATTCTGCTGCTGGTCGGCGAGACCCGCGACGAGTTCGGCGGCAGCGAGTGGGCGCACGTGGTGCACGGCCACCTCGGCGGCCTGCCGCCGAAGCTGGACCTGGAGCGCGAGCGGCAGCTCGCCGAGATCCTGATCGCCGGCTCGCGCGACGGAATGCTCTCGGCCGCGCACGACCTGTCCGACGGCGGCCTCGTGCAGGCGATCGCGGAGTCCTGCCTACGCGGCGGACACGGCGCACGCGTGGTGCTACCGAGCGAGTTGGATCCCAGTGACATCGATCCCTTCGTCGCGCTCTTCTCCGAGTCGGCCGGCCGCGCGGTCGTGGCGGTGCCGAGGAGCGAGGAGCTGCGCTTCACCGACATGTGCAAGTTCCGCGGCGTGCCGGTGGCGCGCATCGGAGTCGTGGACGGCGACGCGCTGGACGTGCAGGGCCAGTTCACGATCCCGCTGGACGAGCTGCGCGAGGCGTGGACCGGCACGTTCCCGGCGCTGTTCGGCTGAGCCGGGCAGCACGCTGATGGACCGGAAGGAGCTCGCCGCCGCGGTCAAGGAATCAGTACGCGCATTCGCGCAGAAGGTTCCCGGCCGCAGCGTCGAGCTCCGCGTCCCCCCGTTCGTCGCGGTGCAGTGCGTCGAAGGCCCGCGGCACACCCGCGGCACCCCGCCCAACATCGTCGAGACCGACGCCGCCACCTGGCTGGCCCTCGCCGAAGGCTCACTGACCTGGGCCGAAGCCATCGCCGACGGCCGCATCTCGGCTTCGGGGCCGCGCAGCGATCTGAGCGCATACCTGCCGCTGTAAAGGCTCTGCGGCGTCTTCATAAAGGGGAGTACAGTACTGCCGAACCTACAGCCACGTGCATGAGGGGCCGTGGCTGGTAACGGTTTCTTCCCAGGTGGGGGTTCCCCTGGTGCGCAAGCGCCATCTCGCGGTCACGGCCGCGCTCATAGTCTTTTCCGGCTCCCTGTCATCGGCGCCGGCCTTCGCAGCGCAGGCTCCGGCCGCGCCGACGAACCTCGCGACCACTCCGACCCCGCAGACCGCGAGCGGCGCCCAGCAGCCCTGCGGCACCGGCATCGCGTATGCGGGGAGCATGAATATCGGCGGAGTCGACCAGGCCGCCTTGTCCGCGACCCTGAACAGCGGCGGCGATACGGCCGGGAACCTCAGCGCCGCGTTCACCGTCGTCGACAAGACCACGGGCACCACGCTCGCGCCGATCGATTCGGCCGGGCAGGTGGGCAGCGGCGCGAGCGTCACGGTCTATCTTCCGGTCACCGACGGGCACTCGTACAGCTGGACCGTGGCGGCAACCGACGGCACCAACTGGTCGAGCTCCGCTGGTCCGTGCGACTTCATCACCGACACGACCGCTCCGCTGAATCCGACGGTGACCAGCGCTGACTTCCCGATCTCGGGCGGCGGCCTGGAAAGCGGCGAGCCGGGCTCCTTCACCCTGACGAGCTCGGACCCGGCCCCCGCGACCGGCACCGCATCCGGGCTGAGGGGGTACTCCTACGTCTTCGACTCCGGTGTCATAGGGGTCGGCACTCCCGTCATCGCTCCGAACGACAACGGGAGCCTGGTCATATCGGACCAGTCGTTCACCTGGGGCTCCCACACGCTCTACGCGCAGGCGGTCGATAACGCAGGCAACGTCTCGGCCACTGTGGAGTACAGCTTCTACGTCCCCCAGAACCCCGAGCTGTCCCCGAAGCTGAGTCTGTCCGCCGCGGGAGCGGTCACTGTCGACGCGGACGGCAGCGGCAGCACCGGGTTGTGGCCGATCGCCAAGTGCTCCTTCGACTTCGGCGATCAGAGCGCCGCGACGGTGACGACCGGTTCTGCGTGCACTGCGACGCACGAGTACGCGAAGGACGGGACCTACCCGGTGACGCTCACCATCACCGACCAGTATGGAAATCAGAAGTCTGTTATTAAGGACTTCGCGACGCCCGGGCTGAGCAGGGGAACCCTGTTCCACGAGATTCTGCTTCCCACTACGGTAACGGGCTGGGCGTCCCCGGCCGGTTCCACCGGGATCGCCCAGGCCGCCAACACCGCGCTGCCCGACGGCTCGTCGCAACTCGTCGCGGTCACCTCGAGTGGTGAGTTGGAGCACAACATCCGCTTCGCCAACGGTTCCTGGCAAGGATGGCGCACGCTGAGCCAGCCCGGTGTGACGGTGACCGACGCGGGTATCGCCGGAATGCCGAACGGCTCCTCCCAGATCATCGAAGTCACCTCCGCCGGCGTCCTCAAGCACGACATCCGCAACGCCAACGGCAGCTGGCAGACCACCGGCTGGGGATCACCCGCCGGATCCACCGGCATCGCCCAAGCTTCCATCACCGCGATGCCCAACGGATCCAGCCAGATCGTCGCCGTCACGACGTCGGGTATGCTGAAGTACAACATCCGTAGCGCGAACGGCTCCTGGCAGGGGTGGGTGACCTTGAGCCAGCCCGGCGTCATGATCACCCACGCGAGCATTGCCGGAATGCCGAACGGCTCCTCCCAGATCATCGAAGTCACCTCCGCCGGCGTCCTCAAGCACGATATCCGCAACGCCAACGGCAGCTGGCAGACCACCGGCTGGGGATCACCCGCCGGATCCACCGGCATCGTGCAGGCCACCATCACCGCGATGTCCAACGGATCCAGCCAGATCGTCGCCACGAGGTCTTCGGGCATCGTGGCCTTCACCATCCGCTCCGCGAGCGGAGGCTGGCCTTCGGCCGGGTGGGGGCAGCTTGCCAACACCGTCAAGGTCGACGCGGCCGCGAACGTCTCCATCGCCGGGATGCCCAACGGCACATCACAGGTGATCGAGGTCAGCGCGATCTAGCGCCGATCCGGCGCGGCATCGACCGCAGCGCCGTACCCGAGGCTGGAGTAGAGTCCTGCCGTCAATCAAGGCCCACGCGTCAAGGGGAACTGACGGCAGGGCTCTACTTCACCTCGGGGGTGTGATGGGCAAGCTCCAGATCGCTGTCTCCGCCGCGATCGCTCTTTCCGCCGCGGCGCTGATACCAGCGACAGCGCACGCGGAATCCACTTCGACCGCGACACCGACGACCTACTACGTGAACAACGCCGCCACGCCCTCGTGCGCGGATTCCGGGCCTGGCACCAAGGCCGCGCCGTTCTGCACGATCCAGCACGCCGCGTCGGTCGCGACGGTGCCGGGGGACGTGGTGGTGATCGAGGGCGGGCAGGATTATTCCGGCGAGGTCGACATCACGGCTTCGGGGACCGCGGCCGCGCCGATCACGTTCGAGGCCGCGGGCGTGCCGGGCAGGTACGCCGGGGCCGGCCTCTACGGCGCGAAGGCGAATCCGGTCGCCTACGGCATCTCCATCACCGGCGCCTCGTACGTCAAGGTCGAGGACCTCGCGGTTCAGGTGGCCGCGACGGGCAATCAGATCCTGGTCCAGAACTCGTCCCACATCACCGTCGACAACATGCGGGTCACGGGGACGGCCCTGGACGGCAAGCCGCAGGTCGAGGTGGACGGGAACTCCTCCGACGTGACGCTCAGCCGTGACCAGGTCATGCCGAACGCGAGCTCCGAGCCCGGAATCGACGTGGACACCAGCGGTACCGGCAACGTCATCACGAGCGATTCCGTCTCGAACTCCGCCGGCGGGAACGGGATCTCCGTGCAGGGCAGCCCGGGCGCGGTCATCACCGGCAACTCAGTCGTCGGATACTGCGGTTCCGGGATCTACGTGGGCGACGACGCGAACGGCGCCGCCTCGGGCGCGACCATCGAGGACAACGTGGTCGCCAACGCCGCGTCGACCTCTGATTGCTCCATCACCGCCGGGTACGCCCTCGACCTGCAGTCCGCGGCCGACGCGGTCGGAGCGGTCGCGAACTACAACACGTTCTACCCGGGCGGCGCGGCCAACGCGTTCGCCTATTCCTGGGCCGGAACGGTCTACGGCACACCGGCAGCATTCTCCTCGGCGACCGGCCAGGGTGCGGCCGACTCCGCCGCGAATCCGCAGGTGGACAGCTACGGGGATATCCTCAACGGGAGCTCCCCGCTGATCAACGCCGCGAATTCGAACGCTCCGGACGAACTCGCCACCGACATCTACGACCAGAAGCGCGTCTACGACCCGAACGTCGCGGAGACCGGCGTCGGCACGACCGGCTATGACCGTGGGGCGTATCAGTACGCCGAATCGGTCAGCCTCAGCGACGCGGTCAACCCCTTTTACGGGACAGCCGGAAGCCAGTACGCGCTCGACGCGGGCACCGCGGCCAGCAACTGGGCCGGGGCGACTTTCAGCTACACGTACGACTTCGGCGACGGAACGATCGACAAGAACGCCGGTTCCTCGGATGTGCACCGGTACATGTCCCAGGGAAGCTTTATCATCACCGTGACGGCCATCAGCAGCTACGGCGGCACGGGCACCGAACAGTTCGACGCCTCCGTCGGCCAGGCCGATTTCACGCTCACGCCGGAGGCGACGCAGAACGGCCCGCTCGGGGCCACCGTCAACGCGAGCATCGCCCTCGGCGACCCGAGCTTTCAGATCCAGTCGGAAACCGCGGACTTCGGCGACGGCTCGGCCACGGCCAGCATCCTCGACGGACCGGTTCTGCACACGTACCCGCACCCGGGCACATACACCGTCACGGTCACGGCCTTCGACAACCACGACGACGAAGTCGTGTCCACCGTGAAGTTCAGCACGGCCGGCAGCGATTTCGTCCCCTACGGTCCGACGCGCCTGCTGGACACCAGGATCGGGCTCGGCGGCACCGCGAACCAGCTGGCTGACGACGGATCGATCAAGCTGAAGATCGCCGGCAACGGATCGATCCCGGCCGGAGTCACCGCGGTCGACCTGAACCTGACCGTCGTCGGCGCCACCGGCAACGGGTACATCCAGGCCGACACGGGCTCCAACAGCGGCACGTCGAACCTGAACTACCGCGCGGGCGCGATCTACAGCAACAGCGTCGTCGCGACCGTGGCCTCCGACGGCACCATCACGCTCGCGAACTTCGGCGTGAACACGTCGGTCAAGCCCGAGCTCATCGCGGACGTCAGCGGCTACTTCACCCCCGTCTCCGCCTCCGGATACGTCGAGGTCTCCAACAAGCGCCTGCTCGACACACGTGCGGGCGTCGGCGGCAGCAAGGGCAAGCTGGCGGCCGGGCACCACGACGTGCTCCAGATCGCGGGCGCCGACAGCCAACTGCCCGCGAGCGGCATCACCGCGGTGGAGCTGAACCTCACCGAGACGGACACCTCCGGCTCGGGCTTCCTGGTGGCCTATCCGGACGGTGCGTCCGTGCCCAACGCATCAGACCTCGACTGGCAGGGCGGCGCGACCAAGGCCGCCGGTGCCGTCGTCCCGGTCGGCGCGGACGGCAGCATCGACATCTACAACGGCAGTTCGGACGGCGGCGGCGCCGACGTGCTCGCTGATGTGACCGGCTACTTCACCGAGTCCAGCGGTGCGGCGCAGTACGTGCCGGTCGCCCCCGCGCGCGTCCTCGACACCCGGAAGCAAAGCGCTCTCGCCGCGAATACCGCGGACGACGTGAACCTCTCCGGAGTCGGCGGCCTGCCTGCGGTAAACGCCGCGTACACGATCGTCGGCTACGTGCTCAACGCCACCGCGACGCAGACGCAGGCGCCCGGCTGGCTGCTCGTCGCGGCCGGCGGACAGAACCCGGACACCTCTTCGCTGAACTGGACCGGGGCGAACCAGACGGTTGAGAACCTGGTGTTCGCGGGCGAGGATGACGGGACTGTGATGTTCTACAACGGCGGCGGCACGGTCTCCCGGCCGACCCAGGTGATCGCCGATGCCATGGGGTATTTCGCCACCCAGTGATCTCGAGCCGTTTCGAGCTGTCGCGTATCGGCCCCGGCCGGTACGCGACAGCCCCCTGACAGGCTCGGGCGACCAGGAGTAGAGTCCTGCACCGAACCTACGGCCGCGCATTGACGGGAGGCGCGACCGGGAACGGTTCCGAAGCAGGTGGGGGATCCTGTGCCCAAACGCCGTATAGCGGTGTCAGCCGCTCTTGCTCTGGCCGCCGCGACGCTCACGCCCATCGCGGCGCACGCGGACACGACGCAGACCACGTACTACGTCAACGATAACAACACCTTGTGCAACGACGCGGGAGCCGGCACCGAAGCCGCGCCCTTCTGCACGATCCAGGAAGCCGTCACGACCGCGACGACGCCCGGTGACACGGTGATCGTCGAGCCGGGCAACTACTCGGGCGAAGTGAAGATCACCGCCTCGGGCACCGCCGCCGACCCGATCACCTTCGAGGCCGCGACCCCGCCGTCGGCAGACGGTTGGAGCGTGGCCGTGCAGGCCACCGCGAGTACGGACGCTTACGGCCTCTATCTCGACGGCGCCTCGTACATCAACGTGAGCAGCCTGGAGTTTGGCGGCTACCCGAGCACGACCCACTCGGTGGAGGTCGAGAACTCCTCGCACGTCACGTTGGACCGCATCAGCACCGAGGGGAACTTCGTGGTGAGCGGGGACTCCGGGAACGTGACGATCAGCCGCTCGGAGGCGGGCAACCAGAACTACTCCTTCAACGGCAGCGCGTTCGAGGTCGACTCCAGCGGCACCGGGAACGTCATCACCACGAGCCTCGCGATGGACTACGGCAACGGCGGCGCGGGAGTCACCGTCGACGGGTCCGCCGGCGCGGACATCACGAGCAACACGATCTTGGACTACTGCGGCGCCGGCATCGCGGTGGGCGACGACTCCAACGGCGTCGCATCCGGCGCGACGATCGAGAACAACGTGGTCGAGGAGGCGGTGACGGACGCGAACGACGAGGGCGTCTGCACCGCGGCGACGACCGCGGGCATCTCCGTCCAGTCGGCCGCGGACGAGTCCGGCCTCACCGCGAACTACAACGACGTCTACCCCGAGGACAGCGTCGCCACCGAGGTCTACGAGTGGGCCGGGACGGCATACCAGACTCCGGCCGACCTCGACGCGGCCACCGGCCAGGGTGCGGCGGACTCGATCGCGAATCCCGAGATCTACGCCTATGGGGCCGTCGAGAACGAGTCCTCGCCGGTGATCAACGCGGCGAACTCGAACGCGCCCGGCGAGCTGTCCACCGACCTCAACGCCAACGCGCGGGTCTATGACCCGAACGTTCCAGAGACCGGCGCCGGCACCCCCGGCTACGACCGCGGCGCCGTGCAGTACGTGGAGACCCTCCGCGCCGGCAACTTGACGAGCCCGAGCACGGCGCCGAGCGGAACCGCGATCACCATCAACGACCCGACGCCGACGGACAACTGGGCCAACGCGGCGTACACGTACAAGTACGACTTCGGCGACGGCAGCACCGACGTCACCACCACGGGCGCCAGCGTCACGCACACCTACGCGTCGACCGGCTCGTACACCATCACCGTCACGGTGACCAGTGGCTACGGGGCGACCTCGACGAGGTCCGGCGGAATCAGCATCCTGAAGCCGGTGGCCTTCTCCGCCTCGTTCACGGCGGTCGCCCAGGTCGGGCTGTCGTTCAATCCGGACTTCTCCGTCACCACGGACTGGCCGATCACCTCGGAAACGCTCAACTACGGTGACGGCACTGCCACGGTGAACATCTTGGCTGTGACGGACCAGGTGTATCTGTTCCACACCTACGCCCAGCCGGGCACCTACACCGTGACCTACACCGTCGCGGACTACGGCGGCGACACGAAGACCATCACCGATTCCTTCACGACCGCCGGCAGCGACTACTTCCCCGACGGCCCGACCCGGCTGCTCGACACCCGCACGGGCCTCGGCGGCACCTCGAGCCAGCTCTCGCATGACGGCTCCATCAAGCTCAAGATCGTCGGCAACGGCTCCATCCCGACCGACGCCACGGCCGTCGAGCTGAACCTCACCGTGGTGAGCGCCAGCGGCAACGGCTACATCCAGGCCGACGAGGGCTCGAGCACCGGCACCTCGAACCTGAACTACCGGGCGAGCTCGGTCTACACCAACAGCGTCGTCGCGACCGTCGGCTCCGACGGCACGGTGACCTTGCAGAACTACAGCGTCGACCCCTCCACCACCCTGCAGCTGATCGCGGACATGAGCGGATACTTCGCGCCCACCGGCACCGGGTCCCGGTTCACCCCGTTGGCGAACGCGGCGCGGATCATGGACACCCGCTCCGGGCTCGGCGGCTCGACCGGCAAGCTGGCCGCGGGCAAGACGGACGTGCTCACGATCGCCGGCGCCGACGGCGGGGCGCTGCCGTCGACCGGGATCACCGCCGTGGCGCTGAACCTGACGGCGACGGGCACCGGCGACGCCGGCTTCCTGACCGTGTACGCGGACGGCTCCGCGGAGCCCGGCACCTCGGACCTCAACTGGCAGGGTGCGACGACCAAGCCGACCGCGGTCCTCGCCCCGGTGGGCTCGGACGGGAAGATCGACATCACCAACGGCAGCGACGACGGCGGCAGCGCGGACGTGCTCGCGGACGTCAGCGGCTACTTCACCGCGACCTCCACGGGCTCCGTGTACGTCCCGATCGCCCCGGTCCGGGTGCTGGACACCCGCAAGGGCTCCAAGGTCGCGGCGAACTACAGCTACATCCTGAACATGAACAGCGTGGGCGCGCCGTTCACCACGGGCATGGGCGGGTTGCGCTTACCGATCACTGCCTACGTGACGAACGCCACGGTCACCGACACCGAGGCCTCGGGCTGGCTCTCCGCCGGATCCGGGCCCGCCGTGCCGCCCGCCACCTCGAACCTGAACTGGTCCGGGTCCGGGCAGACCACGGCGAACCTGGCCTACGCGATCTCGGAGCCGAACGGCACGCAGGACGCCTACTACGCCAGGTTCTACAACGGCGGCGGCTCGATCTCCAAGCCGGTCGATCTGCTCGTCGATGTCATGGGGTATTTCTCCAGCCTGTGATCTATCCGGCACGAAGCACGAGATCCGCGCCGATTCCCGGGGAATCGGCGCGGATCTTCGCATCCCCGGCCATGACGTAGACTGGAAACGTGAAGCGCCCAGACGGACGACTGAGCCACGACGTACTCCCCGACGAAGACAAGCACCCGCAGGACGCCTGCGGCGTGTTCGGCGTTTGGGCACCCGGAGAGGAAGTCGCCAAGCTGGCGTACTTCGGCCTCTACGCCCTGCAGCACCGCGGGCAGGAGTCCGCGGGCATCGCCGCCTCCAACGGCAGCCAGATCCTCGTGTACAAGGACATGGGACTCGTCTCCCAGGTCTTCGACGAGGAGACCCTCGGCACGCTGCGCGGCCACCTGGCCGTCGGACACACCCGCTACTCCACCACCGGATCCTCGGTGTGGGAGAACGCGCAGCCTACCTTCCGCGCCACCCCGCACGGCGCGATAGCGCTGGGGCACAACGGAAACCTGACCAACACCGCCGAACTGGTGGAGATGGTCGGCGAGGCCAGGGCCAACGGCGCGGTGATCGGCAAGGACCGCGGGGCCAGCTCGGACAGCGACATGATGACCGACCTGCTGGCCAGCCGCTCCGAGCTCAGCCTTGAGGACGCCGCGATGCAGGTGCTGCCCCGGCTGCGCGGCGCGTTCTCGCTCGTGTTCATGGACGAGACCACGCTCTACGCCGCGCGTGACGCGCAGGGCATCCGGCCGCTCGTGCTCGGCCGCCTCGACCGCGGCTGGGTGGTGGCCAGCGAATCGGCCGCGCTCGACATCGTCGGCGCCTCCTTCATCCGCGAGATAGAGCCCGGCGAACTCGTCGTCATCGACGAGCAGGGCCTGCGCTCGCACCGCTGGGCCGTGGCCGAGCCCAAGGGCTGCGTCTTCGAATACGTCTACCTGGCCCGTCCGGACACCGCGATCGCGGGCCGCTCGGTCAACGCCTCCCGGCTCGCGATGGGCCGCAAGCTCGCGCTCGAGCACCCGGTCGAGGCCGACCTGGTCATCCCGACTCCGGAATCCGGCACCCCGGCGGCGATCGGCTACGCCGAGCAGTCCGGCATCCCCTTCGGCCACGGCCTGGTCAAGAACGCCTACGTGGGCCGCACCTTCATCCAGCCGAGCCAGACGATCCGGCAGCTCGGCATCAGGCTCAAGCTCAACCCGCTGCGCGAGGTCATCGAGGGCAAGCGGCTGATCGTGGTGGACGACTCCATCGTGCGCGGCAACACCCAGCGCGCGCTGGTCCGGATGCTGCGCGAGGCCGGCGCCCTCGAGGTGCACGTGCGCATCTCCTCGCCGCCGGTGAAGTGGCCGTGCTTCTACGGCATCGACTTCGCCACCCGGGCCGAGCTGATCGCCAACGGCCTGTCGGTGGACGAGATCGCGCAGTCGCTCGGCGCCGACTCGCTGGGCTACATCTCCCTCGACAAGATGATCGAGGCGACCACGATCCCGGCGGACCGGCTCTGCCGCGCCTGCTTCGACGGCGTCTACCCGGTGGAGCTGCCCGACCCGGCGCGACTCGGCAAGCACCTGCTGGAGATCCCGACCGACGTCGCCGCGTCGCTCAGCCATCCCTGAAAGGCCCTCTGTCTGTGAACACGTACGCCGCCGCCGGTGTGAACATCGAAGCCGGCGACCGCGCCGTTGAGCTGATGAAGCAGTGGGTGGCCAAGGCCTCCCGGCCCGAGGTGCTCGGCGGGCTCGGCGGCTTCGCCGGCCTCTTCGACGCGAGCGCGCTCACCAGCTACCGCAGGCCGCTGCTGGCCACCTCCACCGACGGCGTCGGCACGAAGGTGGCGCTGGCGCAGAAGCTGGGCGTGCACCACACGATCGGCTTCGACCTCGTCGGCATGGTGGTGGACGACCTGGTGGTCTGCGGGGCCGAGCCGCTGTTCATGACGGACTACATCTGCGTCGGCAAGGTGGTGCCGGAGACGGTGGCCGCCATCGTCCGGGGCATCGCCGAGGCCTGCGCCGAGGCGGGCTGCGCGCTGATCGGCGGCGAGACGGCCGAGCACCCGGGGCTGCTCGAGCCGGGCGAGTACGACGTGGCCGGCGCGGCCACCGGCGTCGTCGAGGCGGACGAGCTGCTCGGCCCGGAGCGGGTGCGCGAGGGTGACGCGGTGCTGGCCATCGGCTCCTCCGGTCTGCACTCGAACGGGTACTCGCTAGTCCGGCACGTGCTGCTGGCGCAGGCCGGCTGGGAACTCGACCGGCAGGTGCCGGAGTTCGGCCGGACGCTCGGCGAGGAACTGCTCGAGCCGACGAAGGTCTACGCGAAGGTCTGCCTTGAGCTCGCCCGCCGGGTCGAGATCCACACGTACGCGCACGTCACCGGCGGCGGCCTGGCGGCAAACCTGGCGCGGGTGATCCCGACCGGGCTGCACGCGCGGCTCGAGCGCTCGACCTGGACCCCGCCCGCGGTGTTCCGCACGGTCGGCGAGGTCGGCCGGGTCGAGCGCGGCGAGCTGGAGAAGACGCTGAACATGGGCGTCGGCATGGTGGCGGTGCTCCCGGCGGAGCAGGCCGACGCCGCGCTGCGCGAGCTGGCCAGCCTTGGCCAGCAGGCCTGGGCGCTCGGCACGATCGAGGTCGCGGCGGACGCGAAGGCCCCGGGTACGGCGGCGCTGATCGGCGACTACGCCGGCTGAACCGGTGGTCCCGGGGGACCTACCGCGACAACTACGGCGATAACGAGGGAAGGGCAGGCAGGAGCGGCCTCACAGCCGTCCTGCCTGCCCTACACCCCGAGTCAACGGTGAGGATACGAGTTGTCGTCCTCGTCTTCCTCTTCGTCCTCATCATCGTCGGAGTTCTCGGCGTTGTAATCCGCGTACTCCGCATAGCGGTCGTCGGGGGCATGGTCGCTGGAACCATTACTCCTCGACGGCGGATCACTGACGCCCAGCTCCGACCGCAAACGCTCGAGGTCACCGGCCGGCTGGTACTTCAGCTGGCGAGCGACCTTGGTCTGCTTGGCCTTGGCCCGGCCGCGCCCCATGGCTCGACCCCCTCAACGACGGGGCGTTTTACACGACCCCGGGTCTCGACAACGATCAACGACACAGTCACTGGCGTGACCGATGCCTCACGTGGGGATCGCTGGACCGGTCACACAGCTAAAGGTACCTGGTTCCGCGCCGAATCGGTACGGCGGGGGGCCGAAACTTCTCCAACACGGGGACTCGATACCTCGGTTGAGGATACATGCCCATCGCGCGGATGGTCGATTCCACCGCCCGCGCGCCGCCCTGATCGGCGGGTAATCCGACACGTCCGGGTCAACGGGCGACCAAAGCCACCCGGCTCACCTTGGAAGCAGGATCCCGCGCAGCCGCGAGACGTCCCGCATCCGCTCCTCGGCGAGCCGGTCAGCGGTGGCCGCCGGGGGCACTCCGTCCACCTTCGAGCGGCGCAGGATCTCGAGCGTGGTGTCGTAGATCCGGGCCGCGCGCGCCTTGGCCCGCTCGAAGCTGAAGCCGCCGTCGTGCAGGTGCGCGGCCTCGTCGCCGACCTGGATCACGCCGCCGGCGTTGACCAGGTAGTCCGGCGCGTAGAGCACGCCGCGCCCGGCCAGGATCTTGTCAAGGCCCGGGTGCGCCAGCTGGTTGTTCGCCGCGCCGCAGACGATCGAGGCGGTCAGCGACTCGGCGACGGCGTCGTCCAGCGCGCCGCCGAGGGCGCAGGGGGCGTAGACGTCCAGCTCGAGGGCGAGCAGCTCCTCGGTGGAGCCGACCACGCGCACGGCCGGGTGGTTCGCCCGCACCCAGTCGAGCGCGGCCGGGCTCACGTCCGTCACCACGATCTCCGCGCGCTCCTCGGTCAGGTGCGTGATCAGGTGCCGGCCGACCTTGCCGACCCCGGCGATGCCCACCCGGCGGCCAGACAGCTCGGGCCCGCCCCAGCGCTCCTTGGCGCAGGCGCGCATGGCCTGGTAGACGCCGTACGCGGTGAGGATCGAGGAGTCCCCGGCGCCGCCGTTCTCCGGCGAGCGGCCGGTGACGTACGAGCACTCGCGGGAGACCAGGTCCATGTCGGCGACGTAGGTGCCGACGTCGCACGCGGTGAGGTAGCGACCGTGCAGCGACTGGACGAAGCGGCCGTACGCGCGCAGCAGCGCCTCGGACTTGTCCTTCCCGGGATCGCCGATGATCACCGCCTTGCCGCCGCCGAGGTCCAGGCCGGCCAGCGCGTTCTTGTACGCCATGCCGCGGGCCAGGTTCAGCACGTCCTCGAGAGCCTCCGCCTCGGTGGCGTAGGGGAAGAAGCGGGTGCCCCCGAGGGAGGGGCCGAGCGCGGTGGAGTGGATCGCGATGATCGCGCGCAGACCGCTGGGCTCGTCGTGGCAGTAGACGACCTGCTCGGGTCCGCCGGGTGCGAAATGGGAGGGAGTGCTCATGTCTGAAGGGGTCTCCTCGTCGAGACGTTCGGGCCGGTGCACTGATGGGGCCGGTTCCGGGAGGATCAGGGGTCTCCCGATCGCTCCCAGGACCAGGGTAGATCCTGGGCCCGCGGCCGCGTCGGGCCGGGGGCTTCCGTTCTCCGCCAAGATCCAATATCGTTCGGTTTCACGTGGGTAGCGCTGACAGGTCGGCTATGGCCGCCCCGCCCCCAGCGCCCGGCTACGCCCGGGTGCATGACGAAAAGTCACCATGCCGCCACTGTCCGCAAATGGGCGGCTCGCGCGCTTCCGTCCGCTTCCAGCGATTTGCCTCTTCTATGTATCGATTTCATAGACTTCGCGGCCAAGCGGCCCCGGATGGTGTACTTCTAGTTCTTGAACGACAAGACGTTCGTCCGATTACCGGCACGCCCGACGTTGAACGACGACGGCATGGCGGACCATCGGGGAGGATCCAGCCGAATCGGCCCGCTAGCGGGCAGTTCACCATGGAGATGGAGGAAGCCGCTCATGACCGCGCGCACGCCCGACGCTGAGCCGCTGCTGACCCCGGCCGAGGTGGCCACGATGTTCCGAGTCGACCCGAAGACGGTCACCCGGTGGGCCAAGGCCGGCAAGCTCACGTCGATCCGCACTCTGGGCGGGCACCGCCGGTACCGCGAGGCGGAGGTGCGGGCCCTGCTGGCCGGAATCCCGGCGCAGCGGGAAGCCTGAGCTTCCACCTGGTACGAAGTACGGCGTACACAGAGCAGTAGTCAGCAGTAAACAGCAGGACGCAGCAAGAACAACCCACACGCGGACACCGGTCGGGCCCGGTGAACGCACCCGCCGGCCGCACTCCGGCGCGACAGACGTACGGCGGCCCGCCCTCGAACAGGGGGCGGGCCGCCGTCTTGCGTCCACCCGGCTCGCGCCCCGCATCGTCCCCCTACTTTTAAGAACCTAACGGGTTAATCCGGGCCAAACCTGGTTAACATCCAGGTGGGGCGCCGAATGAGGCCTCGAAGAACGCGTGTTCCTTAGAGGCCGGAAGGACCCCGACGGCAGATGAAGATCACCGAGATCGCCCTCGAACGGCTGCGGCTGCCGCTGGACCCGCCGTTCCATCCGGCCTGGACAAGGAACGACGACGTGTCCTGGCATGGGTTCGAAGCCGTTCTGGTGCGTGTGCACACCGACGAGGGCATCACCGGCGTCGGCTCCGGGGACACGATGGACGGCTTCGACGCGCACCGGCACCTGTTCCTCGGCACCGACCCGCTGGAGATCGTCAACCAGGTCCGCACGATCGAGACCGCGAACCACGCTCATGGCGGCTCCTACTGGCCGCTGGAGGCCGCGTTCTGGGACATCCTGGGCCAAGCGACCGGCCAACCGGTGTCGGCGCTCTTCGGCAACGCGAGCAAGCGCCTGCCCGCCTACGCCTCCACCGGTGAACTGCGCTCTCCCGCCGACCGCGCCGAATCCGCGCTGGCGCTCAAGGAGCACGGCTTCCGCGCGATGAAGATCCGCCTGGACCGGACGCGGCTGCGCGAGGGCCTCGAAGCGGTGCGGCTCACGAGGGAGGCGGTCGGTCCCGACTTCGAGATCATGGTCGACCTCGGCCAGTCCTGGCGTAGTGCGGGCGACGTGGAACCGGCCACAGATCTCGTGCGCACCAGGAAGATCGTCGCGGAGCTCGGCGAACTGGGCGTCTTCTGGGTCGAGAACCCCTTGCCGTACCCGGATCTGCCGGGCTACAAGCGGCTGCGCGCCGACATCCCGCACGTCCGGATCGCGGCCGGAGGCCTGCACCGCTCGGTCCCGGAACTGTTGCGCTCGCTGGAACTCGACGCCCTCGACGTCTACCAGATGGACGTGGTGCGGTCGGTCGGCATGCTCCGCGCGAGGACTCTGGCCGAACTGGCTCAGCTCAAGCACCGCCACTACACCCCGCACACGTGGTCGAACGGCATCGGCCTACTCGCGAACCTGCACGTGGCCGCGGGCGTCGGCGCCGGCCCGTACTTCGAAGTCCCCTGCGACCCGCCCACCTGGACGCCGCGCCACCGCGACTTCATGCTCGCCGAACCGCTCGACATTGATCCCGACGGGTTTCTGACCGTCCCGCAGTTGCCGGGCTTGGGCGTGGAACTGGACGAGGCGGCTGTCGCACGGTGGCGAGTGGGCTGATGATCCTGGCTCCCAAGGTCTAAAGTGCCGTATGGCGGTCAGTGGACCGTCGGGGGTCCTTGGGAGGGATCTGATGCGTTCTCCGCGCCGTGCTGCCATGGCCGCGATCACGCTGTTGTCATTGGCGCTGGGCGGCGGTCTCGCCGTGGCTCACGCGGACAGCTCGACGGTGCTCTACGTGGACGGGTCGTCCGCGAGCTGCACCGATTCGGGTACGGGCGCCGAGGCCGCGCCCTACTGCACCATCCAGGCCGCGGCGGACGCGGCTGGGGCGGGTGACACGGTGGACATCGAGGCCGGGTCGTACGCGGACCAGGTGAGCATCAAGTCCGTCGGCACTGCCGCTGCTCCGGTTACGTTCCAAGCCGTGGGTGGCACGGTCGCGATCTCGCTGGCTGCGGGCCAGACCGGTCCCACACTGACCTTCGACGGCGCCTCGTACGTGAACTTCGACGGCACTATGGCCGGCGGCACGGGCGCATCGACCTTCTACGTCGGCTCGGTCGAAGTGAACGGTTCGTCGCAGGTCGCGATCAACGGGATCGAGGGCACCGTCCACGTCACGGGCACCTCGTCCGACGTGTCACTCACCCGCAGCGTGTTGTACGGCGTCCAGATCGACTCAGGCAGCTCACACGACGTCGTCAGCACGAACCACTTCGACGGCGGCGGCTCGCCGACCGCCATCTCGGTCACCGGCGCCCCGGACACGGACATCACGTCGAACACAATCTTGGCCTCTCCGACCGCGATCGACGTGTCGAACGGTTCGACCGGCACGTCGATCGAGAACAACATCGTCGTCATCGCCCTGTATGTGGCATCGGCTACTCCGGTGACCGCGGTCTCGGTCGACGCCTCCTCAGCCTCGGGTTCGACGCTGGACTACAACGTCGTCTCCCCTTTCCGGGACTCGAGCTTCACTCAGGTTCCCTACTCGTGGGCGGGCAGCGACTACGCGACCGCCGCCGCGCTCGATCAGGCGACCACCCAGGGCGCGCACGATCTGAACTCGGACCCTAGCCTCTACGGCATCAGTATCCGCACAGGCGCGGCGCCGGAGATCAACTCGGCGAACGCTTCCGCGCCGGGGATGCTCGCCACGGACTTCTACGGCCGGTCCTGCACGGGCGACCCGGTCGTCGCCGTCACGGGAGCGGGTACGCCCGCGGACTGCGCACGCGGCGCGGCTCAGCCCACGTACTCGACCGCCGTTTCGGCGAGTGCGAGCGCAGTGACCGCGCTGAGCGTGGATCTCAGCAGCGCGATCACGCAGAGCACCGTCCTCAACGGGCTCTTGTCCGCTATAAATCCCGACCCGACACCTGCGGTCTCATACACGATCGCCTGGGGCGACGGGCACACGCAGACGGTTCAGGGTTCGAGCACGGCCGTCACGACCGGCGCCTCACACACCTACGCCAAGGCCGGGACGTACACGATCACCGACACGATGAACCAGACAACCGGCGGGACCGTCTCGACGACGACCCCGTTCACGACGGCCGGTTCCGGCTACACGCCACTCGGTCCGAAGCGGATCCTGGATACCCGCAACGGAACCGGCGGCTTGAAGGGGGCGCTGCCCTCGGGTGAGTGCTACGGCATGCCGGTGGCCGGAGTGGACGGGATTCCCGCGAAGGTCTCGGCCGTGGCGCTGAACCTGACGGTCACCGACACCACGAGCAACGGCTTCTTTTCCCTGAACTCCGGAACGATCTCGAACCTCAACTACAGCGCGGGCCAGACCGTGGCCAACAGCGCGATCGTGCCGGTCAACGCGGACGGCGCCGTGGACGTGTGCAGCGCGGGCGACGCCGATGCGAGTGCGGACGCGATCGTGGACGTGACCGGGTACTTCACCCAGGGCGCCGGGTCCGGCTACCAGCCGACCACGCCGGATCGGATCCTGGACACCCGGAACGGCACCGGAGCGCCGAAGGCGAAGGTGGCTAAGGACTCCGCCGTGTCGGTGGCGGTCAGCGGGGTGGACTCGATTCCAGCGGGGATCACCGCCGTCGCGGTGCACGTGACGGCGGTCGACGCGACCGGAGGCGGCTGGATCGCCGCCGAGCCGGACGGCGCCGGCGTGCCGAGCACCTCCAGCCTGAACTACGGCGCGGGTCAGACGATCTCCAACACGATCATCGTCCCGGTCGCGGCGGACGGCCGGATCGAGCTCTACAACGGTGCCGTCAGCGGCTCCGTGGACCTGATCGCCGACGTCTCCGGGTACTTCACCGCCGACGCGCCGGACGCGTTCGTGCCGGTCACCCCCTACCGCGCCTTGGACACCCGCCAACTGGCGAACGGCACCGTCCGCTATGACAGCACTTATCCGTTCGACATGAATCTGCTGCCCGACGGTGACGGCGCGGGATTCCCGGCAGGCGTCACACTGGCCGCCAGCCTCACGACAACCGACGAGACCGCCAACGGCGCGCTGACCGTCTACCCGGCCGGTACCACGATGCCGAACGTCTCCGCGCTCAACTATCGCGAGAACCAGAACGTCGCCGACTTCGGCCTGTTCACCACGTCGAGCCCCTACGACTTCCTCAACGTGTACAACAACTCCGAGGGATCGACCGACCTCCTCATCGACGTGTTCGGGTACTTCGCGAACAGCTGATCAGCTCAGCAGCTTCCTGATCCGCTTCTCCGAGACCGTCGACGCGGTGCCGATCTGCTGGGCGAAGAGGCTGACGCGGAACTCCTCGATCAGCCAGCGCGCCTGATGCAGCTCGGGCCCGGGCCGCCTACCACGAGGTAGGCGGCCCAACGCGTCCTCGTACTCGCGGTTGAGTTGCTGGACCTTGGCTAGGTTCGTCTGGTCGCGGTAGGGGTCGTCCTTCATCTTGTCGAGGCGGTACGAGATCGCGCGCAGGTAGCGCGGGAGGTGGCGTAGCTGCTCGTAGCCGGTCGCGGAGATGAAGCCCTTGGGCAGCAGGTTCGCGAGCTGCGTCTTCACGTCGGTGAGCGAGGGCAGCAGCGCCAGGCTCGCGGTGCCCTTGAGGCGGCGGTCGAGCTCGTGCGCGGCGGCCAGGGTGTCGGCGACGATGGTCAGCGCGTTCTCCGCGGTTTCGGCCAGGTCCTCGCGCACCTTCTCGCGCAGCGCGGCGAAGCCCTCCGCGTCCCAGACCGGGCCGCCGTTGCGGTCCATCAGGTAGTCCACTGCGCAGGCGACGCAGTCCTCGAACAGCAGCGGGACCGGGCCGTAGGGGTTCGTGCCGAGGGCGAGCTTCTGCTTGTTGTCCAGCGCGGCCAGCATCGGCTTGACCGGTGACGGGATGTTGAGCAGCAGCAGCCTTCGCACGCCGAGGCGCATCGCGTCCGCCTGCTCCTCCGGCGTGTCCAGCAGCTTGAGCGCGACCGACTGGCCCTCGTCGATCAGCGCCGGGTACGCCTTCATGGCCACGCCGCGCTGGTGCTGCTCGAAGACGTGCTGGACCGGTCCGAAGTCCCAAGTCTTCAGGCCGGTGCGCTCGAGGTCGTCGGCCGCGGAGGACAGGGACTCGCGCAGCTTGGGCTTGAGCTTGTCCTTGAGCTCGCCGAGGTCCTTGCCCTCGGCGAGCTTCCGGCCGCGCTCGTCGATGATGCGGAAGGTCATCGTCAGGTGCTCGGGAAGCCGGTCCAGGTCCCAGTCGGAGCGGTCGAGGTCGCGCGCGCCCATCCGGCGCATCTCGCGTTCCAGGCCGTCCAGCAATGACCCCTCGCGTGCCGGGAGCTTCTCCAACAGCGCCTTCGCGTAGTTCGGCGCGGGGACGAAGCTGCGGCGGATCGGCTTGGGCAGCGAGCGGATCAGCTCCGTGACCAGTTCCTCGCGCAGGCCCGGGATCTGCCAGTCGAAGCCCTCAGGATCGACCTGGTTGAGCACGGCCAGCGGGATGTGCACGGTAACGCCGTCGGCGTCGGCCCCGGGCTCGAACTGGTAGGTCAGCTTGAAGCGCAGCTTGCCCTGCCGCCAGACGTCCGGATACTGCTCCTCGGTGACGGCGGCGGCGTTCTCGTTGACCAGCATCTCGCGCTCGAACGAGAGCAGGTCGGGCGCGTCCTGCCTGGCCTGCTTCCACCACGTGTCGAAGTGCCGCGCCGAGGTGACATCAGCGCCGACCCGCTGGTCGTAGAAGTCGAAGAGCGTCTCGTCGTCCACGACGATGCCGCGTCGTCGGGCACGGTTCTCGAGCTCCTCGACCTCTTTGAGCAGCTTGCGGTTGTCGTGGAAGAACTGGTGCTTCGTCGTCCACTCGCCATAGACCAGCGCGTGCCGGATGAACAGCTCGCGGCTGAGTTCGGGATCGATCTTGCCGTAGTGGATCTTGCGTTGCGCGACGATCGGGATGCCGTAGAGCGTGACCTTCTCGTAGGCCTGCACGCTCTCTTCGGCCTTCGACCAATGCGGCTCGCTGTAGCTGCGCTTGACGAGGTGGGTGGCCAGCTCCTCGATCCACTCCGGCTCGATCCGCGCCGCGACACGTCCCCACAGCCGCGTCGTCTCGACGAGCTCGGCGGCCATGACCCAGCGCGGCGACTTCTTGAAAAGGGAGGAGCCGGGGAAGATGGCGAACCGCGCGTTGCGGGCACCGAGGTACTCGCGCTTTTCGGGGTCGTACATGCCGAGATGCGAGAGCAATCCGGAAAGCAATGCTCTATGCACAGCCTGTGGATGAGCCGCGACGGAGTTGGGGACGACGTCGAGGTCACGGATCGACTGACGCAGCTGCGCGTGCAGGTCCTGCCACTCGCGGATGCGCAGGTAGTGCAGGAATTCGCTCTTGCACAGCTTGCGGAACTGGTTCGAGGACAGTTCCTGCTGCTTCTCCTTGATGTAGTCCCAGAGCTTGAGGTACGTCAGGAAGTCGGACTGCGCCTCCTTATCCACAAAACGGGCATGGCTCTGAGAGGCCTGCGCCTGTTTGTCCACAGGCCGTTCGCGCGGGTCCTGGATGGACAGCGCGGCGGCGATGACGAGGACCTCGTTGAGGCAGCCGGCGCCGTCCGCCTCGATGACCATGCGCGCGAGCCGCGGGTCGACCGGGAGGCGGGCGAGTTTGCGGCCCACGGGGGTGAGCTTGGGGTGGCGCTCAGTGCTTGAGTCCTCGACCGCGCCGAGCTCGTGCAGCAGGTCAAGGCCGTCCTTGATGTTGCGTCGGTCCGGCGGCTCGAGGAAGGGGAACCCGGCGATGTCGCCGAGCCCGATGTTCGTCATCTGCAGGATGACCGAGGCCAGGTTGGTGCGCAGGATCTCCGGCTCGGTGAACTCGGGCCTGGAAAGGAAATCGGCCTCGGAGTAGAGCCGGATGCACACGCCGTCCGACGTACGTCCGCAGCGGCCCTTTCGCTGGTTCGCCGAAGCCTGCGACACCGGCTCGATCGGCAGCCGCTGCACCTTGAGGCGGTGGCTGTAGCGGGAGATACGCGCGCTGCCGGGGTCGATGACGTACTTGATGCCGGGGACGGTCAGCGAAGTCTCGGCCACGTTCGTCGCCAGCACGACGCGTCGCTCGGTGTGCGGCTGGAAGACGCGGTGCTGCTCGGCGCTGGACAGGCGCGCGTAGAGCGGGATGACCTCGGTGCGGCGCAGCTGAAGCTTGTTCAGCGCGTCGGCGGTGTCGCGGATCTCCCGCTCGCCGCTGAGGAAGACGAGGATATCGCCGTCGCCCTCGGCCTGCAGTTCGATGACCGCGTCGCTGATCGCCTGCACCTGGTCCCGGTCCGGATCGCCGTCCGGGTCGTCGAGGTCGACGATGGGCTGATAGCGGACCTCGACGGGATACGTGCGTCCGGAGACCTCGACGATCGGCGCAGGTCGGCCGTCAGCATTCGTGAAGTGCGAGGCGAAGCGCTCGGGGTCGATCGTCGCCGAGGTGATGATGACCTTGAGGTCGGGACGGCGCGGCAGCAGCTGCTTCAGGTATCCAAGGATGAAGTCGATGTTGAGGCTGCGCTCGTGCGCCTCGTCGATGATGAGCGTGTCGTACTGCAGCAGGTCGCGGTCGTGCTGCAACTCGGCCAGCAGGATTCCGTCGGTCATCAGCTTGACCAGCGTGTCCGAGCCACCCTTGTCGGTGAACCGGACCTTGTAGCCGACGACGGCGCCGAGCTCGGTCTTCAGCTCCTGCGCGATGCGTTCGGCCACCGTCCGCGCGGCGAGCCGGCGGGGCTGCGTGTGCCCGATGACGCCGCGTACGCCGCGGCCGAGTTCGAGGCAGATCTTCGGGATCTGGGTGGTCTTGCCGGAGCCGGTCTCGCCCGCGACGATCACCACCTGGTGGTCCCGGATCGCCGCCAGGATCTCCTCGCGTCTCGCGCTGACCGGCAGGTTCTCCGGATACGTGAGCTCGGGCACGGCCGAGCGGCGAGTCTCGAGGCGGGCTATGGCCGCGTCGATCTGGGTGGAGATCTCGGCCGCGATCGCCGCGGCGGCCTCCGGCTTGCGCACCCGGCGCGCCCCCTCGATCCGCCGGCGCAGCCGCGAGGCGTCGCGCGGGGACAGTTCGGCCAGGCGGGGTCGCAGGTCTTCGAGGGGCGTGGTGGGTCCAAGAGCGCACATGACGGATTCCAGCATAGGTGGCCGCGGGGGCGGCCCGCCGCGAATTAATCGGCCGACCGCCCCCGCGGGGGTGCTGCTCAGCTCAGCGGATCAGCTGAAGTAGCCGAAGATGTCGGCGATCAGCTCGGTGGTGCCCTTGGAGCCGTTGTAGAGCGCGAGGCTGAAGCCCGGCCCGACCGAGACCATCACCAGGTTCGGCACGGTCTCACCGGCGGTGAAGTTGAGGTTCGAAGCGGTGGGCAGGCTCCCCGGGGTCGGGTAAGCCGTGATCACGCCGCCGGCCGTCGGCTGGGTCACGGTGACGTTCATGACCGCGGCCACTATGCCGCTGCCACCTATGTTGCCCCGCGCCGGCGTTTCGTCCTGCGGGTACCACAGCACGTCGTTGTCCGGCAGTGCCGGGGCCGGCTGCGCACTCTCCTGGCCGATGCCGTTGCGGCTGTCGAGCGCCCGGTACGGGGTGATCGGCACGAAGGCCGAGCCCAGCGTCGTGGAGTAGCAGCCCTCAAGGTCCGCGACCAGTTGCACGCTGCCGGTGGAACCGTTGTGGAACTCCACCTTGCCGTCCGCTCCGACCTCGACCACGACCAGGTTCGGCACGTTCTCGCCGCTGTAGTAGTTGAGGTTCGAGGCGTTGGGCGCAGTGGCACCGGACGGGTAGACCGTGACCACGCCGTTGGCCGTCGGGCTGACCGCGGTGACGTTCAGGGCGACGGCCTCGGCGGTGGCGGTGATCTTGCTCGAGCCGCTGCCGGAGGTGCACTCGGGCACGCTCAGCGAGATCGTCGCGCCCGCGCCGACCGCGCCGGTGCCGTTGCGCGTGTCGAGCACCCGGGTCGGGGAGTTCGGCAGGTAGTAGTCGCCGGTGGTGGACTCGACGTAGTAGCCCTCGACGTCGCCGATCAGGTCGGTGCTCGCGGACGAGCCGTTGTGCAGATCGACCTTGTCGTCCGCGCCGACCTTGACCGTCACCAGGTTCGCGATGTTCTTGTTCGCGGAGAAGTTGAGGTTGCTGGCGCTCGGCAGCGCGCCGCCGTCCGGGTACGCGGTGATGACGCCGTTGCCGGTCTCGTCGGTCGCGGTGAGGTTCATCACGACGGCGCTGATCGTGCCCATGTTCGGCGGCACGACAACGTTGGCGGGCTCCACGTTGACCGCGATGGTGCCGTTCGCCCCGATCTTGGCCTCGGGCGCGCCGGTTCCGTTGCGGGTGTCGAGCACGCGAGTCGGAGTGACCGGGACGTACGTGCTGCCGTCGGTCGTGACGGTCGCGGTCTTGGTGATCGTCTGCGTGGAGTCGGTCAGCGTCTCTGTCACCGTGTACGTGCCGATCTGCGCGTACATGTGCTGGTCGTAAAGATTGGTGAAGTCGGTCCAGACGTTGTCAACGAGCGGCCCGAGGTTGTCGGTCGAACCGTCACCCCAGTTCACGGTCAGGCTCGGCGCCGATCCCCAGGCCACACCTTGCAGGTCGAGCTCGATCCCCACCTGCTGCGCTGAGGTGTTCTCCGTGTAGAGCGTCGAGTTCGTGAACTCCTCGATCGCGAAGGCGCCCCGGTCGGGAGCCGAGCGCGGCCAGGCGTTGCCGTAGATGTCCGTGGTCAGCTCACCGGGCGCGGAGGCGTTCGCGTTGCCCTCGGCCGCGCTGAAGTTCGCGATCGCGTCGGTCGAGGCGTCGACGGAACTCTGCACGACGTCCTCGGCGCCCTGACCGGTGGCGGCGGCGAAGGCGGCCTGCGTCGAGTAGTCCGTGCCGGCCCACACGTACGGGGTGCCGGTTCCGGCGTTCGTGGACAGCAGGTTGTAGCCCTCGGTGGTCGTCGCGGCGGACGTGGTGTCCACTGACAGGTCCTCGCCGCCGCTCAGGCAGACGCCGGGTCCGACGACGTTGTTCTCGATGCTCGTCGCGGTCGACTTCACGACCGAGACCCCGACCTGGCAGCCGTCCATGATCGTGTTGCCGGTGATATCGGTACTCGAGTCACCGTTCACAGCGAACGCCGGGATGTCGCCGGCGTCGACGAGGACAGAGGTGGTGTTGGTGCTGATCACGGTGTCCGAGTCGCCGGTGCCCAACTGAACGGCGGGACCGTCCTCGGATTCGTCCAGGAAGGAGCGCTCGACGGTCAGGCCGGTCACGTTCGCCCCGACCGACACGACGCCCCCGGCAGAGCCGTCGGCGAAGTCCTGGTCGAGCGTCACGTGCGAGCCGGCCACCGTTATGGCGCTGGTGAGGTCGCCGTCGACCTGCGCTCCGCTGAGCTCGACGTAGCTTCCCGTGATGTCGACGGCCCCCACCGTGTACCGGGGACCGGTAGACTCGAAGACGATCGGCGCGGAGGCGGTGCCCGAGTGCGCGATCGTCAGGCTGTGGACGGCGCTGTAGGTGGAGCCGGTGATCAGCACGGTGTCGCCGGCGGTGGCCGCGTTCGCCGCGGCCTGGATGGTGCAGAACGGCGCGGTCTGGCCGCCGGCACCGGAATCGGTGCACGCGGCCGACGTTCCGTTGACGTACAGGGTCGTTCCGGTGGCGGCCTCGGCCTGCGTGGGCACGGCTGTCACGCCTGCCAAAGCCACTGCTATCCCCGTCGCGACGACCCGCCCAAGGGTGCGCGTCAAGATTCCTCCCGTATTCTCGATTTTCCCGTCCAGGGCTCAGAATCCCCCCGGCCGGGACGTATCGTAGCGCCGCCGGGAGATCAATGCTCTGTTACTAGGTCACAAAGCTCAGCGGCCGTTCGCACGATCATGCGGTTTGCCCTTGAAAACGATTTTCAGTAGCCTTTACCCCTCGTAGCGGTTAAAATGATGTTCATTCTCAGCAGATGGAGGCACCGTCCGTGACCGACTCAGCGCCGAGGCCGCGAGGGCGGCGCCTGGCCGCGCTCGCCGCCGTGGGCGCGGTAACGGCGCTGGCCGCCTCCGCGTGCGCCACGACCGCGCCGGGCAGCTCGTCCGGCTCGTCCTCGAGCGGCGGCGGCAAGATCGTCGTCGTGGCCGCGGAGAACTTCTGGGGCTCGATCGCCGCGCAGCTCGGCGGCTCCGCGGTCACCGAGACCGCGATCATCACCAACCCGCAGACCGACCCGCACTCCTACGAGCCGACCGCGGCGGACGCCCGGATCATCGCGGGCGCGCAACTGTTCATCCAGAACGGAATCGGCTACGACACGTCCTGGGCGCCGGGCCTGGTCGCGGCGAACCCGAACTCCGGGCGCACGGTGCTGACCGTCGGGAACGTGCTCGGACTCAAGGACGGCGACAACCCGCACCAGTGGTACTCGCACACGAGCGTGTACGCGGTCATCGACGCGATCACCGCCGCCTATCAGAAGATCGACCCCGCCGAGGCGTCGTACTTCGCCCAGCAGAAGGCGACCTTCGAGGACACCGCGCTGGCCGAGTACAACCAGCTGGAGACCGAGATCAAGGACAAGTACGCCGGCACGCCGATCGGCGCGTCCGAGTCCATCGTCTCGCCGCTCGCCACTACCCTCGGGCTGGACATGCTGACGCCCTACTCCTTCCTCAAGGACATCAGCGAGGGCACCGATCCCACGACCGCCGACAAGGCGGAGATCGACCAGCAGATCCGGAATAAGCAGATCAAGGTCTACGTCTACAACTCGCAGAACTCCACGCCCGACATCCAGGCGCAGGTCGCGCTCGCCCGGCAGCAGGGAATCCCGGTGACCACCGTCACCGAGACGCTCTCTCCGGCCGGCGACAGCTTCCAGCAGTGGATGGTCAGCGAGCTGCAGGGCCTGGAGAAGACGCTGGCCGAGGCAACCGGACACTGAGGGACTTGAACTTCGATGAGCAGCACTAGCGGGCACACCGTGGACGCGGAGGCGCCGGTCCTGTCCCTGCGCGACGCGGCGGTCTCGGTCGGCGGGCGCAGGCTGTGGAGCGGCGTCGATCTGACGGTGCGACCGGGCGAGTTCGTCGCCGTGCTCGGGCCCAACGGCGTCGGCAAGTCCACGATGATCAAGGTGCTGCTCGGCGCGCTGCCGACGGCCGCGGGCAGCGTCAGCGTGCTCGGGCAGCGTCCCGGCGCGGCGGGCGAATCGATCGGATACCTGCCGCAGCGCCGGAATTTCGACGGCTCGCTGCGCATCCGCGGCGTGGACGTGGTGCGGCTCGGCCTGGACGGAGACCGCTGGGGCGTGCCGCTGCCGCTGTCCCGCCGGTTCAGCGCGGCGCGGCGGGCCGCGGACGAACGGGTGCGCGAGGTGATCGAACTCGTCGGCGCCTCGGCGTACGCGCACCGGCCGATCGGCGAGTGCTCCGGTGGCGAGCAGCAGCGACTGCTGATCGCGCAGGCCCTCGTGCGTAAACCGCGGCTGCTGCTACTCGACGAGCCGCTGGATTCGCTGGACCTGCCGAACCAGGCCGGGATCGCGGCGCTGATCCACCGGATCTGCCGGCAGGAGGGCGTGGCCGTCGTCATGGTGGCGCACGACGTGAACCCGATCCTCAGCTACCTCGACCGGGTCGTCTACATCGTCAGCGGCGGCGCGGCCTCGGGCCCGGCCGCCGAGGTCATCACCACCGAGACGCTGACCCGGCTCTACGGCACGCCGGTCGAGGTGCTCAAGGCGGCGGACGGCCGACTCGTCGTGGTCGGCGGCCCCGAGGCTCCGGCCATGCACAGCGACCGGCACTCCGATCATCTCGGAGCGCTGCGGTGAACCCCGGCTTCTCCTGGAACCTGGTCACCGACATCCAGTGGATGTGGTCGCTGCCCTCGATGGTCAACGCGTTCCGGGCCGGCCTGGCCGTGGCGCTGCTGGCCGGGGTGGTCGGCTGGTTCATGGTGCTGCGGCGGCAGAGCTTCGCCGGACACTCCATCGCGGTGACCGGATTCCCCGGCGCGGCGGCGGCCGTATACCTGGGCCTGAGCGCGACACTCGGCTACTTCGGCTTCTGCCTCGGCTCGGCGCTGGTGATCGCGCTGCTCTCGCGCGGCAGCGGAACCGGCGTCGGCGAACGCGCGCACTCCTCCGCGCTGATCGCCGTGGTGCAGGCCTTCGCGCTCGCCCTCGGCGCGCTGTTCCTCGACCTGTACGGCGGATTCCTCAGCAGCACCTCGGCGTTCCTGTTCGGCGACTTCCTCGGGATTACGAATGAGGACGTGCTGACGCTGGTCGCCGTGGCCCTCGTCGTCCTACTGATCATGGCCCTGATCGGCCGCCGCCTGCTGTTCGCCTCGGTAGACCCGGCGGTCGCGGCCGCCCGCGGGGTTTCGGTGCGCGGCCTGAACATCCTCTTCCTGCTCCTACTCGGCGCGACCGTCGCCGAGGTCTCCAAGTTCACCGGCTCGCTGCTCGTCTTCGCGCTGCTGGTGATGCCCGCCGCGACGGCCCAGGTGCTCACCGCGCGGCCCGCGCGCAGCCTGCTGATCACGATCGTGCTCGGCGTGCTGGTGACGTGGTTCGGCCTGGCCTGGGCCTATTTCGGCAACCAGGCCACCGGTTTCACGATCACCTCGCTGGCCTTCGGCTGCTACGTCCTGGCGTACGCGGCGAGGTCGGCCCGGCAGGTATTCGGCCTGCGGCAGGCGGTGGCCGCGTAACCATGTTCAATGACTCGTACATGCTCACGGCCCTGGTGGCGGGCACCGGAATCGCGCTCGCCTGCGGCCTGGTCGGCTACTTCCTCGTGCTGCGCGCACAGGTGTTCACCGGCGACGCCCTGTCCCACGTCGCGTTCACCGGCGCGCTCGCGGCCCTGGCCTTCGGCATCGACCTGCGCGTAGGCCTGTTCGCGAGCTGCGTGCTGATCGCCGTGGTCTTCGGGGCCTTGGGTCGCCAGGGCCGCGCGGACGACGTGGTCATCGGCAACGTCTTCGCCTGGGTGCTGGGCCTCGGCGTGTTCTTCATGACGCTGTACACGACGAACCAGTCCGGCTCCAGCAGTTCCGGCGGCAACCAGACCGTCAACGTCCTGTTCGGCTCGATCCTGGGCATCTCCTCCGGCCAGGCCGCCGTGGCCCTGGTCATCGGCCTAGCCGTCAGTCTCGCTCTCCTCCTCATCGCTCGCCCCCTTCTCTTCGCGACGCTGGACGAGGCGGTGGCCGGCGCCCGCGGCGTCCCCGTGCGCTTCCTCGGCTACGCGTTCCTGGTGCTGATCGGAGTGACGGCCGGCGAAGCGAGTCAGGCGGTCGGCTCGATGCTGCTGCTCGGCCTGCTCGCCGCCCCCGCCGGCACCGCGCTGCTGCTGACCGACCGGCCCTTCGTCGGCCTGGCGGTTTCGGCGGGCCTTGGCGTATTCGATGTCTGGGTCGGTCTGACAGTGTCCTACTTCGTGCCGAACACGCCCACGAGCTTCTGGATCATGACTGTCGCCGCCGCGACGTACGCTGCTGCTGTGGCATATTCGCGGATTTCCCGGAGATTCCCCCGCTCGGCCCGGCCCGCGGCGACAGTTGCGGCTTCGTCGGTGGCGTCGTCGGTGGCTTCGTCGTGAGCACTGACGCTGCTGACGACTACCTACTGCGGCATCTCGAGGAAACAGGCGCCGACCTGGGCGGCGAGGTAGTCGTCCTCGGCGACCGCACCGGCGAACTGCTGGCCGCGCTGCCGATGAAGGACGCGCGTCCGACGTTGATCACGGATTCCTACCTCTCGATGGAGGCCGCGCGTGCCAAGGTGGGCGAGGCGGCGAAACTGCTGTCCACGCAGGACGAGCCGCCGACCCGCATCGACGTGCTGCTAGTCCGCGTCCCCAAGCTGCTAGCGCTACTCGAGGACCAACTGCATCGCCTAGCACCGCGGCTACACGAGGGCTCGGTCGTCGTCGGCACCGGCAAGGCGACGGAGATCCACACCTCAACGCTGAACCTCTTCGAGCAGCTCATCGGCCCCACCCGCACCTCGCTAGCCGTCCGCAAGGCCCGGCTGATCTTCAGCACCCCGGACGTAGCCCGCGAGCGGCCGCCGAATCCCTGGCCGCTGACTTATCCACTGCCGGTTGACAGAAGGCTTGGGGTCGCCTCGGGCCGCGAGGTCACCAACTACGCCGGCGTCTTCTGCGCCGACCGCCTGGACATCGGCACCCGCTTCTTCCTGCAGTACCTCCCGACGACGCACGGCGAGGAGCACATCGTCGACCTAGGCTGCGGCAACGGCGTAGTCGGAACCGCCGCCGCCCTGGCGAATCCAAGCGCCCGCCTGACCTTCGTCGACGAGTCATACCCCGCCGTAGCCTCCGCCCAGGCCACCTTCGAGGCCAACGTCGCCGACCGCGACAACGCCGGTTTCCAAGTAGGCGACGCCACCTCCCCGCTGCCCGACGCGAGCGTGGACCTGGTCCTGAGCAACCCGCCCTTCCACACCCACCGCGCCACGACGGACGTCGTAGCCTGGCGCATGTTCACCGGCGCAAGGCGCGTCCTCAGGCCGGGCGGGGAACTGTGGGTCGTCGGCAACCGGCACCTCGGCTACCACGCGAAGCTGCGAAAGATCTTCGGCAACTGCGACACCGTGGCGGGCGGACCCAAGTTCGTGGTCCTGCGTTCCGTGCGCTGAGGCTGAGAGAGTGTCAGCACCCAGTGCTATGAAGGACAAGTGAACCTGGAAGCCTCCGTAGTCCGCTTCACCGTCAACACGCCCCTGCCCTCCGGCCGGATGCGCGTCGCGGTGACCGGCCAGGGCGTGATCTGGGCAGCGTTCCACGAGGACGACACGTCGCAGATGCCTGAAGGAGTCGACCTAGTAGGCGCCCCCGAGATAGACGCCGACCGCCGCGCCCACGCCGTAACCACACGCCTCACCGACTACTTCACCGGCAAGTGGCGTCGCCCGGCATTCGAGCTCCCGATCGACTGGAGCCTGACCTCCAACCTGCAACGCAGAGTGCTGCGGTGCCTGTACGAGACGGTGCCCTTCGGCGAGACGATCACCTACGGCGGCCTGGCCGAACGCTGCGGCGGCTTCGAGGCCGAGATGGCAAGAACCGGACAGGCCGCACGCCTGGTCGGCACAATCATGGGCACAACACCCATCGCGATCCTCATGCCCGCCCACCGGGTCATAGCGGCAGACGGAATCGGCGGCTTCGGCAGCGCCCCCGACGCGCTGCCCACCAAGCGCTGGCTGCTCACGCTAGAAGGCGCGCTCCCCCCGACCTTGGACTGGGACGGCCCCGAGCTGTCCTAAGAGTTACGTCCTAGCTCAGCCCCTCCATCAGCCTTTAGCCTCCGGCCGCGCCTCCCGCACCGCCTCCGCGTGCGCAGACTGCCCGTCGCGCTCCAGCCCCTCAATCACCCCGTCGATGTCAGCCGACGGCCGGTTCTGGCTCAGCTTCGCCTTCGCCTCAATGCGGCTGATCCGCAGCTCCACCCCCACGATCGCCCGCAACTGCCCGGCGAAATACGGCGCCGGAGCGTCGTCCACCGACCAAGGATGCTCCCGCCCCGCCTCATGCCGATCCGTAAGCCGGCGCACCAGCCCCGCTAGCCACTCCACGTCGTCATGCACGATCAGCTCGCCATACACATGCGCCGTCACGTAGTTCCACGTCGGCACGACCCGCCCGTGCTCAGCCTTAGACGCGTAATACGACGGCGAGATATACCCATCCACCCCACGCGCGATCACCAGCGCCTCCCCAACCGCCGCCCGCCGCCACTGCTCGTTGTTCCGCGCCACATGCCCCAGCAGCGCCCCGTGCTCCCCAGCCGCAGGGTCGTACAGCAGCGGCAGGAACGTAGCCAGCAACCCCTCGTCCGTCACCGTAATCAGATCTGCCGCGCCAAGGCTCCCCAGCAGCGCGTCGACGGCCTGCTGGTCAATGGCGAAGTGCTCGGGAATGTACACGGCTCCATGCTATTGCGATGGAGTCACGGGGGCTTGACCCGGCCTAGTCGCACAGTTCCCAGAAGAGTCGCTCGCGCAGCCGGGTCAAATCCTCGGCTCGGGTGCCCAGACCTTCGGCGAGTTCAAGGCGGAACCGCCCATTGCGAGGGACGTCGCGGCCGGAGAAGACCAGGTCACCGGCGTCGCGCAGCATGTGCAGATGATAGGAGAGCAGTTCGAGGAGGTCGCGGCGCATGTCAGCCAGTTCCGAGCCCAGCGCTGTCTCCACGGACTCGGCCTCGTAGTGGAGCCGCCCGTAGCCACGCAGCATCACGCCGAGGCGCACGGCCACGTCGCTTGGGACGATACCGACGATGCCGCAGGCTCGAATCGCCCCGTCGGCTTCGGCCTGCATCGCAAGGGCCTGCTCGGCGATCGCGTACAGGCGCCTGACCATGACTACGTGCCCCGCGGCACTCGCCCTTACAACACCGACCATGGCAGCTCCCAACCACACAGCGTCAGTATCCTTCAGTATCCGGCGCGACACGACGAAATGCCATAGGTCAGCGGTTATTGCGATGGTTTCAGAAAAGTTGAGGGGCGGCAGGCGCTGCGCGCCTGCCGCCCCTCAACGATCACCTTGAATTCGGGTTCGGATGATCCTTACCGGTTCACCGGTTAATCCGGATCAGCTGGACGTGAAATACCCCAGGACGTCCATGATCAGGTCGGTGCTGCCGGTGGAGTTGTTGTAGACCTCGATACTGTGGGCGCTGCCGGTGGTGGGCAGCAGGGCCAGGCCCGCGAGGGTCTGGCCCTTCAGGTAGTTGAGGTTCGAGACCGTCGGCAGCGAGGTGCCGGCGGGGTATGCGGTGATGAAGCCGTTGGCGGTTTCGCCGACCACGGTGAGGTTGGTGACGAGGGAGGCGCCGGCCGGGATGGTCATGCCGATGGCGCTGCCCGGCTCGTTCGTGGAAAGCGAGTAGGTCTCGGTGCCGCCCGCGGTCAGCTTCTCACCGTCGGAACGGGTGTCCCAGGCACGGTACGGCGTCACCGGGAAGTAGCCGTCGGCCGCGGTGGTGGAGAAGTAGCCGGTGACGTCGGCGAGCAGGTCCACCGAGGTGCTGCCGCCGCCGTTGTAGAGCTCGATCTTGCCATCGGCGGCCACCGGGACGATGACCGTGTTGGACACGGTCTGGCCCTTGAGGTAGTTGAGGATCGAGGTGCCCGGGGTGCCGGCGCCGTCGGCCTCGGCCGCGATCCAGCCGTTGCCGGTCGTGTCGACGACAGTGACGTGCACGGCCACCGCGCTCACGCCGGAGGGGATGGAGTCGGCGCCGACGATCGTCACCGGGACGCCGCTGTTCGCGGCGACCTTCGCCTGCGGCGCGCCGAGGCCCTTGCGGGTGTCGAGCAGCCGATCGAGCGTCACCGGACTGTAGCCGTCGCCCGAGCTCAGAGTGAAGTAGCCGGTCACGTCGCCGATCAGGTCGGCGGCGGTGCTGGCCGTGGTGCCGGAGACGCTGAGGGTGATATCGCCGTTCGCGTCGACCGGCAGGATCGCGTTGTTCGCTACCGTTTGGCCGGCGGTGAAGTTCAGGTTCGACGGCGTCCCGACGCTCGAGATGCTGGGCTCGCCGGTCACGAATCCGTTGCCAACGGTGTCGGTGGCCGTCAGGTTGATCGCGACGGCTGTGGCATCACTCGGGATCGAGTCGACGCCGGCCACCTTCACCACGATGTCGTGCCCGTCGGTGACCTTGGCCTCAGGCGCTCCGAGGCCCTTGCGGGTGTCCAGGATGCGCGTCGGGCCGTCGGCGGTGAACTTGGACCCCGAGGTCGTGTAGGTCGCCGTGGCCTGAGCGTTGTCGCCCCCGGCGTCATCCAGCGACAGCGTGATCGTGTACGTACCCGCCTCCGCGTACGTGTGGGTGATGCTGGTGCCCGCGGTGACTGAACCGGTCGAGGAGTTGTCACCGAAGTCGACGTCGTACCCGTAGATTTCCCAGGGGTCGGTGCTGCTCGCCGGGTTGACCGAGATGGAAAGTGCTCCCGTGCTGGTGACGGTGAGCTGCGGGTCCACGGCGGTGTTATCGATCGTGATCGAGATGCTGTAGCCGGCCTCGCTGCCGTAGCTGCTGCGCGCGGTCATATCGATGCTGTAATTGCCCGCCGCCGTGTAGGTGTGGGTGGCCGTGCCGTCGGTCTCGGTAACCGGCGTGCTGCCGTCGCCGAAGTCGACCGTGTAGGACATGCTGCCGCCCCACGCCGACGCGGCGGTGCCCACCATGGAGATCGGGACCCCCGTCGGGGCCTGATACATCGGCGTCCCCGCGGCGTTCTCGACCTGCGGGTAGCGCGGGAAGGTGACCGTGTCCTGCCGCTGCACGGCGCCGCGGTCGTAGTACGTGTACGTGCCGGCCCCGGTGTTCGGGACGAGCGGGTCGTCCACCCGCGAATCGCCGTACACGTCAGTGGCGAGTTCGCCCGGCGCGTCGGAGTACGCCGAGTTGATCGCCACCGACTTCTCGCTCGGCGCGCTCAGGGAAGCCCCGTTGGAAGCGGCGATGAAGTCGTCGGGCAGCACCTGGGTGTTCGCGTCGGCGGAGCCCTGACCGGTCGCGGCGTCAAGAGCAGCTGCGGTCGCGTAGGTCGTGCCGCCCCAGTTGTAGTCAACGACAGCATCCTGTGCGGTGTCGACATCGTTGTAGGTCGCAGCGCTGCCAGAAGTTGCCGTCGCGTCGACCTCGAGCCCGGCGACAGCCGCCGTCGACGTCGGGCACGTCAGCGTGGTGCCGCCGAGAGTGTCGGCCACGATGTTGTTCTCGATCGTCGCGCCGGTCGAGGTACCTGTCACGTCGATTCCGCTACCGCAGGTGTCGTCGATCGTGTTGCTGGCGACGTCCGTGCCGGGCGTCGAGTCGACGACGATGCCGTCGCCCTCGACGTCATGCAGGATATTCGTCGTCACGGTGTCGTCCGAACCGCCGGCGTCGATCTGCACGGCCGTGGTCGTGGACATCCCCAGGATGTTCTGGCTGATGCCGATGCCGGACGAGTCACCGGTGACGTGAATCTGATCGTTCTTGAACCCCTCGGTCTCGAACTCGTTGTTGATGACGAGTTTCTGGACCGTGACGTTGCTGGACGCGGAGATCAGGATCGGCTCGGCCGTAGTCCCGCCGATATCGAACCCGCTGATCACGATATTCGAAGCGCCGCTGATGTCGAAGGCGTGCGTGACACCACTGATGAAGACCGGCGCCTCCTGCGAGTCGGCGTCGACGGTGATCGGCGCACTCGCCGTCCCCGAGGTGGTGATGTCGTTCTGTGCGTTGTAAATGCCCGGTTCGACCGTGACGGTCTGGCCGGGTTGCGCGACGTTCACAGCGGCCTGAATCGTGCAGAAAGGCTGACTTTGGCCGCCCGACCCGGTGGCGTCCGCACATCCGGCCCCGGACGCGTTATCGACCCAGATCACCGAAGACGCGGCAGCGTGGGCGGTCGCACCCACGAAGGCGCCGGAACCGATGACGAAGGCTGCTGTAACCGCGACACGACGTATCCACGTCATACTTACTCCCCCTCCAAGAAAACGGGCTTACCGCGACGCCCCCTAGTGCGCCCGGACACCCTGTGACGCCAGATTACAATGGCCTAACATTCAAAACTCCATCGCGGACGCACGTGAACCACTCCCGCCGCAGAAGTGACGTGAATCGGTTACATGCCCGAGGCAGATATCCGGATAAACCCCATTTTGCCCGTGATGCCGATGCGCGCCCTAAGCGCGAGTGGGCGTGGGCGGTTCGCTGCTGTTGGCTGTGCGGCTTGCGGCGGCCGGGAGGTAGCCAACGCTGCTGCACAACGCTGGGAGTAGAGCGGGTGGGCGGGTAACACGCCTGCGGCCCCTTAACGGGCACCGGACACGGCACCGAAGAGGCCCACGTGGCGACGTCCGCATGCCGCTGATTTCTTTTCACCAGGCTGGAAATCGGGCGCGGGGGTCCAGGGGGCGGAGCCTCTTGGCGTGGGGGTCCACTGCGAACAGGGACCCGCTCCTAGGTAGGCTTCCGAAGCGTCTGGGTGCGAAGCGCAGCGCAGCACCCAGGAGCGAAGGAAAGCCGACGTGTGGAGCGGGTGACGGGAATCGAACCCGCGCTGTCAGCTTGGGAAGCTGATGTTCTACCATTGAACTACACCCGCACGACCAACTTGCACGACCACCGCCCGTTGCCACGGGAGCCTTAGCGCCCGCTCAGGTTACCAGATCTGCGCGGCGGTTTGGGGGGCGGGCGTCCGGGGCGATACGGTCGGTGGCGTGTTGCTCTCAGATAAGGACCTGCGCGCGGAGATCGCCTCGGGGCGGGTCAAGATCGAGCCTTATGACGACTTCATGGTGCAGCCGTCGTCCATCGACGTGCGGCTCGACCGCTTCTTCCGCGTCTTCGAGAACCACCGGTATCCGCACATCGACCCGGCGCAGGAGCAGGCTGAGCTGACGCGGCTGGTTGAGCCGCAAGAGGATGAGCCGTTCATCCTGCATCCGGGGGAGTTCGTGCTGGGCTCCACCTACGAGCTGGTGACGCTGCCGGATGACGTGGCCTCGCGGCTGGAGGGCAAGTCCAGCCTTGGTCGGCTCGGGCTGCTGACGCACTCCACGGCCGGGTTCATCGATCCGGGGTTCTCGGGGCACGTGACGCTGGAGCTGTCGAACGTCGCGACGTTGCCGATCAAGTTGTGGCCGGGGATGAAGATCGGACAGCTGTGCATGTTCCGGCTTTCCTCGCCCGCGGAGAACCCGTATGGCTCGGCGGCCGCGGGTTCGCGGTACCAGGGGCAGCGGGGGCCTACGCCGTCGCGCTCGCATCTGAACTTTCACCGGACCAGGATCCAGGGCTAGGGCTAGGGGCCACGGCTAGGGCCGGGTACCGGCCACGGGGCCGCAGGACCATTGGGGGAAAACCAGCATGTCGCCGTCGCCGCTTATCTCTGATCCGCGGGCCGTCACGATCCTGGCGCCCGAGCTTGCACCGCTGCCTGCGCTGTTGGACGCGCTCGCGCCCCTTGGCACCGGGGACGTGTTCTGCGCGACCGCTCCGGACGACGACCCGGATGATGACGACTATTCGGATTATCTGGACGAGGGCGAGCTGCCCTATTACAGCGCGACGGTCTCGGACACCGTGGCCACGTTCCTCGTCGAGGTCGAGCGCGCTGATCCTTCGTCGGCGGAGACTCGGTACGAGGTGCACGTGACGGACTCGGGGCCGGGTGCGGATCGGCTGCGCTTCCGTCTCGCTAGGGCGGTGCTGGAGGCGACTCGGGGTCGCGCGGTGGACGGGGATGGGGCTGCGGTCGAGCTCTCCGCTCCGGCCGACGACCCGTTCGGCGCACTCTGGTAGGCCGCGCAGTGCGCGAATCGGGTGAATCAGACCTCCATACCGTCGAATCATCGGGTAAGGGACTGAGACAGTGGCGGCATGCCGTCCTTGTCATGGCCTTTGCTCCGCCCCCGCAGCGCACCGCGCGAACCACGCGTGGATCCGCGCGACCCCGCGTCCGTGCTGCGCGCCCATCCGGTGCTGCTGCTTGCCGGGCCTCCCGCGGACGTGATGGTCAGGCGCCTGCTGCGCGCGTGGAATCCGTGCGCCGAACTGCCGGACGTCGCCGAGGGCGTGCGCTGGCTCGGGCCCTATCGGCTCGACGCGGTGGGCGCCGCTGAGGCCGGGCTGCCGGTCGGCTGGTCTACGGCGTACGCGGCGCAGACCGCCCGGAGCCGGATGCGGGTGCCGGACGGGATCGGCGCCGAGGAGTTGCGGCGGCGTTTTCCGCAGGGCATGCCGATGGGGACGGAGGCCGTGGCCTGGTCGCTCGTGTCCGGCTTGGCACGACGGCTGGATGGGGCGGCGCGGCTGCCTACTGCTGGTGGGAGACGCACCCGGCAGCGCCGGCGTGCTCGGGCCGGGAACGAACTCGTGGTGCTGCGACCTCGCAAGCAGCAGAACACGTACTGCGTGTACGGGAACGAGGCGCTCCCCTGGTCGCTGCTCTGCTCGGTGCTCGGCCGCCAACTACCCGGGCTCGATCGCAACGGCGCCTTGGCCCCCGACGACTACTGCCTTGACCGTGCCGACAGTTTCGAGGTGCGCGTCGAGCCCTTCTACGACGGCGACTTCCTGCCCTACGCGCTGCGCCCGCGAGCCGGATCCGGCGGCTGGCCCCGCACGGTCTACCGCTTCCGCGCCATGCCGCAGTCCCGGGCGAAGGACGCGGAGCGGATCGACATGCAGCTGCGTACCGCGGCCTATCACCTCGCCGACGTGGTGGGCGGGGCGGCGGTGGACGGGGAGGGGTTTCCGCTGACCGCACCTGTGCCGGCGCAGGCCTAAACCAGCTAGCTGCGAGGTGCTGCCAGCTGGCAGCTAACAGCTAGCCGTCAACGGCCGAAGTACCGCGGTCCGTGCCGGGCGCGGTCGCGACGCCGCGGCAGTCCACATCCGTGTCGCACTCGACGACGCCGACCACGGCTCCGGTCACGATGGTGTTCGTCGCGATCAGCTTGCCCGGGGCGATCTGCACGTTCGTCTGTCCGTCGATGCCTTTGAGGTCGATGACGCCGTCGTTGAGCCGCAGCGCGTTGCCGGCCACGATGCTCACCTGGTCGTTCGTGTTCAGCGTCAAGGTCAGGTCCACGGTGCACCGCGAGTCCGGGCAGGTCTCCGTCAGGTAGAGCGTCCCGCCGACCACGGACGTCGAGCGGATCGGGTCGTCGAAGGGCGTGGACGTGTCCGTCGCGTTCAGCGTCGCGGCCGAGCCGCCGTCGGTCTGGCCGACCACGTTGAGGGAGACATCGCCGTCGAGAACCACGTCCACGGCGGTGATCCCGGAGAAGGCCTTGAAGTTCGAACTTCCGTGCCGGGTCACGTGCAGCACCACGTCGGTCACGCCGCCGCAGATCCCGAGGATGACGATCGTGAGCACGAGGGCGAAGGCGGAGCGCAACAGGGCCGCGAACCATATTCGCGCCTTGCCGCCGCGCGACGCAGGCCGGCCCTCGCCCGCCGCGGCTTCGGCCGGTGTGTCCGGGTCCGGTATCGGCGAACTGCCCGATTCCTCGCCGTTCAAGCCGCTCATGAAGCCGCTGCCCTCCACGTTGACGGTCGTCCGTCTCCTACAAAGGCCTTCGTACCGGCCGTGCCGTGGAGGGCAGCCTACTCCAGAATCGACAGAGCCCTACTTCACCGAACGCAGCAGCAACTGGGAGACATCCACGACCTCCATCGACTCCGGAACCTCACCCGCCTGCTTGCGCGCGGTGATCGAGTCACCGAGCATGACCAGGCAGTAGGGGCAGGCCGTGGAGATCACGTCCGGGTTGGTCGACAGCGCCTCGTCCACCCGCTCGGTGTTGATGCGCTTGCCGATCCGCTCCTCCATCCACATCCGCGCGCCGCCCGCGCCGCAGCAGAAGCCCTTCTCCTTGCAGCGGTGCATCTCGGTGTTGCGAAGGCCCGGCACCTTCGCGATGATCTCGCGCGGCGGCGTGTAGACCTTGTTGTGCCGGCCGAGGTAGCACGGGTCGTGGTACGTGATGTTCTGGTCGATCGGGGTGACCGGAGTCAGCTTGCCGTCGTTGACCAGCGCGTTCAGCAACTGAGTGTGGTGGATGACCTCATAGTGGCCGCCGACCTGCGGGTACTCGTTGGCGAGCGAGTTGAAGCAGTGCGGGCAGGTCGCCACGATCTTCTTCGACGGCTTGTCGCCGAAGACCTCGTTGAGCATCTCCACGTTCTGCATCGCCTGCATCTGGAACAGGAACTCGTTGCCGAGGCGACGTGCCGGGTCGCCGGTGCAGCGCTCCTCACCGCCGAGGATCGCGAACTTGACCCCGGCGATGTGCAGCAGTTCGGCGAAGGCCTTCGTGGTCTTCTTCGCCCGGTCCTCCAGCGAGCCGGCGCAGCCGACCCAGTAGAGGTAGTCGATCTCGTTCAGGTCCTCGATGTCGTCGCCGAAGACCGGCACCGGGAAGTCGACCTCGGAGATCCAGTCGAGCCGCTTCTTGGCGGGCATGCCCCAGGGGTTGCCCTTGTTCTCGATGTTCTTGAGCATCGTGCCCGCCTCGGACGGGAACGCGGACTCGATCATCACCTGGTAGCGGCGCATGTCGATGATGTGGTCCACGTGCTCGATGTCCACCGGGCACTGCTCGACGCAGGCGCCGCAGGTGGTGCAGGACCACAGCGCCTCGGCCGCGATCACCGCGTTGTCCTCGGGGGAGCCGACGAAGGGGCGGGCCGCCTCGGCGAGCACGTCCCGCGGGACGCCCTTGAGCATCTCCTCGGTGGCCTTCTCCTCGCCGGCCATGTCCAGGCCGCCGCCCGCGAGGACGTAGGGGGCCTTGGCGTGCGCGTTATCGCGCAGGGCCAGCACGATGAGCTTCGGGGAGAGCGGCTTCTCGGTGTTCCAGGCCGGGCACTGCTCCTGGCAGCGGCCGCATTCGGTGCACGTGGAAAAGTCCAGCAGGCCCTTCCAGCTGAAGTCCTCGACCTTGCCGACACCGAAGACCGCGTCCTCGTCCGGGTCCTCGAAGTCGATCGGCTTGCCGTCGGAGAGCATCGGGTTGAGCGCGCCGAGGGCGGTCGTGCCGTCTTCCTTCTTCTTGAACCAGATGTTGACGAAGGCCAGGAAGCGGTGCCAGGCCACGCCCATGTTCGAGTTCAGCGAGATGGTGATCATCCAGGCGAAGGAGATCAGGATCTTGAGCGTCGCGGCGACCCAGATGACGTCGTGCAGCGTGCCGTCGGACGCGCCCTTGAAGAAGGCCTGCGCGACCGGGTAGGAGAAGAAGTACTCCAGGGAGAACTTCGAGCCGTTCTCCAGCGCGCACTCGGCGCCGCGCAGCGTGAGGATGCACAGCAGCACGCCGAGGATCGTGTACTCGACGTAGTACGCCTGCCACATCACCGAGCCGAAGAAGCGCGACTTGCGGCCCTTGCGCGAGGGCAGGTTCTTCAGCCGCAGCGCCATCAGGTAGACGATCGCGACGGCGCCGACGACGGTGAACAGTTCGGTGACGAACTGGTAGGGCCACCAGTGCCCGATCACCGGGAGTTGGAAGCTCACGGAGAACAGCTGGCCGAACGCGGTCACGAGCGTGAAGAACAGCAGCCCGAAGGAGACCATGACGGCCCAGTGGGCCGCGCCGATCCAGCGCTTGCCCTTGCGCGCCAGCCGGGTGTGCGCGCCGAACTCGATCACCAGGTTCTTGGTGCGCGCCGCCGGATTTCCGGTGCGCCCGGGGGCCGGCTGGCCCATGGTGATCGTTTTGTACATGCGCACGAGCACTTGGCCGAAGAGGGCCAGGCCCACCGCGGCGATGCCCAGCGAGATGATGATCGCGGCGATCTGCATTTCGGTGCGGACTCCTTCGGGGACAGGACTGCCCTTGAGGCAGGTCTGCGTCGACGGCCGCAGTCTACTCGTGAGTAACTTCTTTGGCGACCATGGACTGAACGCTCGTTCAGTCTGACTTATCGGGCAAATAATGACACTCCGCCGCGCGGCGGGCAGGGCCGAACGATACCCTGCGCCTTCCGCGCGGCGGAGTGTGATCAACGCCACGCCCGGGACGGGCGCTTGCTAGCCGCCGTAGTAGCCGAAAACGTCCACGATCAGCTGGGTGTCTCCGTTGCTTCCGTTGTAGAGGTTGAAGTCCCCGCGTCCATCCGGGCCCAGACCGACCGTCACCGCGTTCTGCGGCTGCTGCCCGGCCAGGAAGTTGACCAACGAGGCGTTCGGGACGGTCGACACTCCACCGGGGTAGACGGTGACGTAGCCGTTCGCCGTCGGCGAGGCGACGGTGACGTTGGCCGCCACGGCGGCCGCGCCCGAGGGCATCAGCTCCGCGTACGGGCAACCTCCCGACGGGCAGACGTCGGCCACCTCGAGGTCGGTGGTCTGGTCGGCTCCCGGTTCGTTCGGGTAACCGTCCACAATTTCTCCGACGTAGTCTCGGGTGTCGAGATAGCGCATCGGGGTGATGGGCGTGAACGCCTCGCCGGATCCCGAGGTGAAGTATCCGGACAGGTCGACGATCAGGTCCGCCTGCCCCTTGCCGGAGTTGGTGAAGTCGATATCGCCGTCCGAGCCCACCGCGACCACTACCTCATTGGCCACCGTTTGTCCGGCCAGGTAGTTGAGGTTCGAGGTGGCCGGCTCGGTGCCACCGTCCGGGTAAGCGGTGACGTAGCCGTTGCCGGTCGCGTCCACCACCGTCAGGTTGAGCACCGCCGCGGAGATGCCCGAGTACGCGCTCATCGACAGCTTGACCGTGCTTCCCGCCGCGACCGCAACCGTCTTGCGCGTGTCCAGCAGGCGCACCTGGCTGACGGCGGTGTACCCGGAGGTCCCACTCGTCGAGTAGTAGCCCTCGAGGTCGGCGACGATGTCGGTGGTCCCGGAGCTCTGGTTGGCCAGGTCCACGTACCCGTCGGAGCCGACCTCGACGATCACCGTGTTCGCCACGTTCTGATTCGCCTTGAAGTCGACGTTGGAGACGTTCGGCAACGTCCCACCATCCGGGTACGCGGCGATGAAGCCTATCTTCGTCGCCTCAGTCGCAGTCACGTTCAGGGCGACTGCGGTCACCCCGGTAGCCGGAAGACCATCCACACCAGCGACCTTGAGCTTCACGACACCGTCCGCCGCGACCGGCCCGGAGGCCGAGACCCCGGTGCCGTCGCGGGTGTCGAGCACACGCGCCGGCGTGATCGGCGTGAAGTAACCGCCGGAGGTGGTAAAGCTCTGCGACACGGTTGCCTGGTTACCGCCCGCGTCTGTGACGGTCACGGTGATCGTGCGGGTGCCGGACGTCTTGTAGGTGTAGTCCAGGTTGCAACTGTCTCTGGTGACCGAGGCGGTGCCGTCACCGAAGTCGTAGATGCACGTGGCGAGGCTCCAGTCGTCAGTGCTTGGGGTCGCGTTCGCGGATACACCGAGTGAGCCGTCGGCGCTCACCGTCAGTTCTGGCGTGAGGGGAGAGGCGGGGACGACGCTGACGCCGTTGGCGCGGTCGACGAAGTCGTAGCCGTCGCTGAGAGACACTGTGACAGTGACACGATAAATCTGCCCTGCGGTCGCGTACTCATGCTGGGTGGTGCAGGTACCGTCCGCGCTAGGCGTGACCGACACGGACGCGGTTCCGTCGCCGAAGTCATACGTGCACCCGGTGACCGTATTGCCCCACGAGTCAATCATGGTCGCCGTATAGGTGCCCGTCGCACCGACCGGCGCCTTTGACGGCCAGTTCGCGGCGGTCGTCATGGTGACCGGGTCCTCGGTCTGCAGGGCGCCGCGATCGTAGTAGTCGTACGTACCCGCACCGGTGCTGGCGACCTCGGGATCATCGACGCGCGGATTGCCGTGCATATCCGTCGTCAATTCGCCCGGAGCATCCGAGTTCGCCGAGTTGATCGTCTGCGCGGAGTCGTGCGCGCCCTGCCCGGTGGCCGTCGTGAACGCGGTCGTGCTGGCGTAGTCCTTGCCAGCCCACGAATAGACATTCGGCAAGTACGTCGTGCCGGTGGACAGGGTGTTGTAATCCGCTGCCGTGTCGGTGGCGGACGTGTCATCGACGAAGAGCGCCGCACCGGAGGTCTGAGCCGCGGACGAGCACCTGTCCTCCCCGTACTCGAAGCTCCCGACGAGGTTGTTCTCGATCGTGGCCGAGGTGGATCCGTCGGCCACGTCGATGCCGTCGCCGCACGCCCCTTGCACGGTGCTGCTGGTCACGTTCGCGTCGGTGACGTCATCGAGGACGATTCCCGAACTTTGGTACGGGCCGATCACGTCGTCCGTGGTGATCGTGTCGCCCGAACCGCCGTCGACCAAGATCGCGTCGTCCGTCGTGATCCCACGCAGGTAGTCCCTGCTCAGGGTCACCGCGCTCGACTGCCCGGCGATCGACACCATCGGGACGGTCGCTGACGTGGACGCGTGTTCAAGAGAGATTGCGGTGCTGTTCACGGTGATGTGCGAGGAACCGGTGATCGAGATGGCGTTCTGGTTCGCCACCTGGGCGAACTCGAAATTGTCGAGGGCGATGTAGGACGCCCCGGCGAGGGAGACCGCGGGCTCGTCGTCGGCCGCGGTGCCGGTGACTTCCGCCAGGCTTTCGAACCTCGCCAGAGCGGTGTAGACGTTGGCCGATCCCTCAATCGTGATCGGCGCGGCCGCCGTACCGGACGACGTGACCTTGAACGGAGCGTATGAACCCGAGCTCACGATGACCGTGTCACCCGGCGACGTCGCCGCGTCCACCGCTGCCTGAATAGTGCAGTACGGCGTCGTGGAACTGTCCGTCGTCGAATCCGAACACGACGCGGAGGCCGCGTTGTTCACATAGAAAGTGCTGGTGGAGTCGGCGTGGGCGGCGATCGGTATGGAGACCGATCCCGCGCCGATCAAAAGTGCGGCCGTGACCGCGACACGATGCGTGCGCACCGCGTTCCTCCCTGGCTGTGAATGAAGCTCGTGGGCAAGCACCGCTCATGCGCTGAGGGTGAGCGCCTCCGCGGAGCCGCTCACCCTCAGAATTCGCAACAGGACTACTGGACTTGCCGGTTACCGGTTACTGGTCCTGGAACTCGCCGAACCAGTCCAGGATCACCTGGGCCGTGCCCGAACCGCCGAGGTAGATCCCGAAGTCGTACGCGCCGTCGGAGTCCGCGGTCGTCCCCAGCGTCGTGATCGCCAGGTTCGGCACCGTCTCGTTCGTCATGTAGTTGAGGTTCGAAGTGCTCGGCACCGCGCTCGGGCTGCTCGGGTCGTACGGGTAGAGCGACAGGAAGCCGTTGCCCGTGCCCGAGACGACCGTGGCGTTGAACACCTCGCCGGTCTCGTAGCTCTCCGCGCCGAACGGCACCCCGTACGTCTCACCGGTGCTCAGCGGGCCCGGCAGGTCGATGAGGCTGTCCGAGCTGCGCGTGTCGAGCATGCGGATCGGCTCGGGCCAGGCGACGTAGGCGCTGGCCGTGCTGACCGTCGTAGTGCTCGAGTAGTAGCCGTCGGCGTCGGCGAGCAGGTCCACCGAGCCGGAGCTGTTGTTGTAGAAGGTGACCTGGCCGGTCGAGCTCACCGGGACGATCGCCATATTCGCGATCGTCTGGCTGGCCGAGTAGTTCACGTTCGAGACCGTCGGCGTGGACTCGCCGGTCGGGTACGCCGTGATCACGCCGTTCTTCGTCGCGTCCACCGCGGTCAGGTTCATCGCCACGGCCGAGACGCCGGTCGACGGGATCGTGCCGCTGTCCGAGCCCTCGACGGTCAGCGTGACGCTGCCGTCCGCCGGGATCTTGGCCACCGTGCCGCCGGTGCCGATTCCCTTGCGGGTGTCCAGGACCCGCGCCGGGCTGATCGCCACGTACTTGTCCGCGGTCGACGCGGTGAAGTAGCCGGCGACGTCCGCGAGTACCTGGGTCTTGCCCTTGGAACCGTTGTAGAAGTCGACGACGCCGTTCGCCCCGACCGGGACGATCACCAGGTTCGGCACGTTCTCGCCGGTCCGGAAGTTGAGGTTCGAGGTGCCCGGGTTGCTGATCGGATCGCCGGACGCGTCCTGGTCGCCGTAGACGGTCAGGACGCCGTTGGCGGTCGGCGAGACCACGGTGACGTTCAGCACGACGGCGGTGATGCCGGTCGGGATCGTGTCGCCGGTCGTGCCCGCACCGGTCACCTGGAGCTTGAGCGTTCCGTCGGCGGCGACCGCGGCGGCCGAGGACTCGCCGAGTCCCTTGCGGGTGTCCAGGATCCGGACCGGACCGTAGGCGGTGTAGTCGGAGCCCGCGGTCTCGGCGCCCGAGATCGAGTTCGTGACGGTGTCGCCGTCGTTGTCGGTCACCGTGACGGTGATCGTGTAGGTGCCGAGGGCGCTGTACTCGTGCGTATACGACGGGGTGGTGCCGGTGTCCGTACCGGTGCTCGTCTCTCCGTCACCCCAGTCGACCGTGACCGACAGACCGTCGGTGGTCGTGGTGGTGTACCCGGAAACGGTCAGGTCGAGGAAAACGCCGTAGGCGCTCGAGTCCCCGCCTTCGAACGCGACGGCCAGGTCCGGGTTCGGGTCGGTCGCGGCCGAGGCCGTCGCCGCCTTGTGCGTGACGAGCTTCGAGTGGCCGGCGGGGCTGCTGAAGGTCTTGTAGCCCTCCGCCTTCGCGGCCGCGGCGGCCACGGCCTTGGCGGTGCTCTTGCTGAGCGCGGCTGTGGAGTGCGTCGTGGCAGCGTGCGACGCGGTTGACGCTTCGGCGAATGCCGGAGCGAGAGCGATACAGGCGGCCCCCACCAGAGCCGCGGGTATCGTGAGACGACGGTGTGACACCGCGTCCTCCCCATGTTAAGAATCCGTGATTTTTAAGCACGGCGGTTTAGATCGAAGGAGTCGAAGTTACTGCCGCGAAGGCATCCGGGACAACGTCTTGTCGTCACAGTTCTGGAACGAACTTCGAAGAAAAACCGCAGGTCATTCATGAGAAACGAGGGCGCCGGCCCCCAGCGGGGACCGGCGCCGCACGAACTCTGCTATCAGGCCTTATCAGGCGTCTTCGAAGATGCCGAACAGGTCGAGGACGACCTGCGCCGTGCCCTGGCCGCCGACGTAGAGGCCGAGGTCGTAGGTCTGGTTCGCGCTGTCGTAATCGCCGGGCGTGCCGAACACCAGGCTGGGCACCGTCTGCCCGGTCCGGTAGTTCAGGTTGGAGGTCGCCGGGATGGCGGTCGGGTTGGTGAACTCGAAGGGGTAGACCGCGAGGAAGCCGTTGCCGGTCGGCGAGACGACCGTCGCGTTGAACACTCCGGCACTCAGGTCGCTCACCTTGGCGAACTGCCAGGCGTACACGTAACCGGCGTCCAGCGGGCCGGTTCCCTCGCGGGTGTCGAGCAGCCGCTCCGGCTGGACGAACGGCAGGTAGGCGCTGCTCCCGCTCGGCGCGGACGGGGTGAAGTAGCCGAACGCGTCGGCGATGAGGTCCACCGGCGCTGACCCGTTGTTGTGCAGCACGATCTCGTTGTCTATGCCGAGCGGCACGATCGCCATGTTCGCGACGGTGTCGCCCGCCGGGTAGTTCAGGTTCGAGACGCTCGGCAGGGACTCACCCTCCGGGTACGCGGTGATCACGCCGTTCGCCGTCGCGCCCACCGCGGTCAGGTTGAGCGACACGGCCGAGACGCCGCCGCCCGGGATCTGGCCCTCGTTGCCCACGGTCAGCGTGATGCTGCCGTTCGCCGGGATCTTCGCGACCTTGCCGGTGCCGATCCCCTTGCGGGTGTCCAGGATCCGCACCGGGCTGATCGGGACGTCCCGGCCGGCGTTCGTCTCGCTGAAGTAGCCGGCGACGTCGGCCAGCACCTGCGTGCCGCCCTTGGAGCCGTTGTAGAAGTCGACGACGCCGTTCGCCCCGACCGGGACGATCACCAGGTTCGGCACGTTCTGCTTCGCCTGGAAGTTGAGGTTCGAGGTGCCCGGCCGGCTGACGGACGCACCGTTCTGCGCCTCGTCACCCCACACCGTCAGCACGCCGTTCGCGGTCGGCGAGACGACCGTGACGTTCAGCGCTACGGCGGTGATTCCCGTCGGGATCGTGTTCCCGCTCGACCCGGCGCCGGTCACCTGGAGCTTGAGCGTGCCGTCCGCGGCGACCGGTGCCTTGGCGGCGCCGAGTCCCGCGCGGGTGTCCAGGATGCGCGCCGGACCGTAGACCGTGTACTCGGAGCCCGCGGTCTGCACGCCGGAGATCGTGGTCGCCGTGATGTCGCCCTGGTTGTCGTTCGCGATGAGAATGATGTTGTAGTTGCCCAGATCGGTGTACGTGTGCGGCAGTTGCCCGGACGCGGTGGTCGGTCCGACGCTGGACTGCTGGTTGTCACCCCACTCCACGGTCACAGTCACGGTCCCGGTGTCGAGGCCGCCGACCGAGTAGGCGAGGTTCACGCTGTAGGCGCTCGAGTCGGTCGCGGTGGCCTCGATGTCCAGGTTCGGATTCGGGCCGACGCTGGTGAACTGGACGGCGCCGCGGGTGTTGTACGGCGTGACTCCGTAGAAGTCGGAGCTGAGGTCGCCCGGGGCACTGAGGTTCGCCGAGCCGACCGCGGGCGACTGGCTGGTCGGCGTGACCTCGATGTTCTCCGACACGTTCGAACGCAGGTAGACCCCGCCGAACGTGCTGGTGTCGTTCGTGTCTTGGGCGCCCTGGTCCGTCGCGGACTGGAAGCCGGCGAGCGAGGCGTACGACGTGCCGGCCCAGGAGTACGGGTCGGTGGCGTCGCTGCCGTAGACATCGAAGTCGTTGTAGTCGGCGGTGGTCGCGGCCGTCGAGCCGGACCCCACCGTGATATCCGGCGCCCACGCGTCGCCGTCGCTCGAGCACTGCGACGGGAATCCGCCCATGTTGTAGTCGAAGCTGGCGTTCGTGTCCTCGAGGACGTTGTTCTCGAGGTAGACGCCCGTCGAGATGCCCTCGACGTCGATTCCGGACTCGCAGCCGCGCTGAATCGTGTCGCCCACGACGTCGAGGCCGTGCACGCCGGTCGCGACGATGTTCGAGGCGGCGATCATGTCGCCGGCCAGCGTCACGTTCTTCGCGCCGGAGGCGACGGAGATCGCGCTGTAGTCGGCGCTCCAACTCCTCGTGTCCACGTACGTCCGGCTGATCATGATCCCGCTGGACGCCCCGTCGATCGTGACGCCGTCGTGCTCCGCGACCCCGTAGCCGATGTAGTCGGAGTCGAGCGTGACGTCCGAGGAGCCCTCGATCACCACGTCGGCGCCGGAGTAGCTGTTCAGCATCAGGTTGCTGATCTTGATGTCCGAGGCGCCGACGATGGTGATCGCGGGGCCGGTGGTGTCATAGATCCAGGACTGGGTGCTGGTGCCGACGATGGTGAGATCCGAGGTCGTGATCGTCACCGGGGATTGCGAGGAATAACCGACCGTGCCCGCGACATCGATCGTGTCGCCCGGCGAGGCGGCGTTGACCGCGTCCTGGACCTTGCAGTACGGGTTGGCGGCGGTCCCCGTTCCGGAATCGGTCGTGCAGCTGTCCTCGGCCGTCGTCGCGTAGATCGTCGTGCCGGACGCGGACGCGGACGCGTGTCCGGTGGCGTCCGCGGCGACGGTCTTCTGCAGCCGGATCGACTTGCTCGCGGGTGCGCTCTGGTAGGTCTTGAAGCCCGCGGCCTTCGCCAGCGCGGCCGCGTCTGTAGCAGTGGACTGAGACGTGAGCTGGTGTGTGCTCGCACCGGACGCGGAGGACGGCGTGGCCGCCTCGGCGAGCGCGGGTGCGAGGGCGATACCGATCGAGCCTGCCAAAGCCAGCGGTATCAAAAAACGGCGGTGTAGCACCGCATCCCTCCCCAGGGGATCTTCCGCGCACAAGGCGCGGAATGCGAAAAATCAAGGCAGTGGAAGCCACTGCTCATGAAGCCGTTATTCAACGGGTTACCCCTAGTACTACATCACACCTCTGACAGTCCCGGCAGCGGGGTATCAGTGCAGGTAGTAGCCGTGTTGATCGCTGAGCGCCTCGTGCTCCTCGAGCCGCGACTGGGTGCGCTCGGGCTCGGCGTCGGCGATCGCCTGGACCAGCAGGCCGGCCAGCACCATGGGGGCGGCGTGCGAGTCGAAGACCAGGCGGGAGCCGACGGGGGCGGGGAAGACCACGTCGGCGTGCTCGGTCCACGGGGCGATCCGGGAGTCGGTGACGAGGGCGACCCGGAAGCCTAGGCGCTTGGCCTCGTCCAGCACGGTGATCGCCTCGGCGGCGTAGCGCGGCAGCAGGAAGCCGAGCAGCCAGGTGGCGCCGACCTGACGGGCCTGCAGGAGCAGGTCGAAGGCGGCGGATCCGGCGCTGTCCACGAAGCGCACATCCGGGTGGATCCGGGCCGCGCTGTAGGTGAAGTAGTAGGCCACCGGGTCGGACATGCGCAGGCCGAGCACCGGTAGGCAGGGGCTGGCGGCCAGCTCCCGGCCCGCCGAGGCGATGCGCTCGGGGTCGGCGGCCAGGTCGTGCAGCGTGCCGAGATTGGCCTCCTCGGCCGCGATCGCCGCCTGGAACTCGTTGCGGCGCACCTGTTGCGGGGTCTCGGCGACCGAGCCGAGCACGATCGGCCGCAGGGCCTCGCGCAGCGCCGGATAGCCGGAGAAGCCGAGCGCCGTGGCGAAGCGGCTGACGGCGGGTTGGCTCACGCCCGCCCGCTCGGCCAGGTCGACACTGCTCTGGAACGCGGCCTCGGACAGGTGGTCGATCAGGTACTGCGCGATCCGGCGCTGCGTCGGGGACAGCCGCCGCCCGTCGAGGAGGGCGAGCAGCTGTTCCGACGCGGCCTTGGTCTGCTCCATGGACGCGAGACCTTAGCCGAGGGTCCCGGTCACGGCCTCGACCGCGGCCAGCACCGAGCCGTCGCGCACGGTCTGCTCGGCGGCGCGCATCTCGACCGACAGGAAGCGGTCGGGACCTGGACCGCCGACGCCGCGCTCGCGCAGCAGGGCGACCGCGGCGGCCGTGCCGGGGGCGGGCCGGAGCGGGGCGCGCAGGTCCAGCGCCCTCGCCGCCGTCAGCAGTTCGATAGAGAGAACCTTGCCGAGGTTGTCGAGCGAGGTGCGCAGCTTGCGCGCGGCGGACCAGCCCATCGAGACGTGGTCCTCCTGCATCGCCGAGGAGGGGATCGAGTCCACGCTCGCCGGCACGGCCAGCCGCTTGTTCTCGGAGACCAGCGCGGCCTGGGTGTACTGCGCGATCATCAGGCCGCTGTCGACGCCGGGGTCGTCTGCGAGGAACGGCGGCAGGCCGTGCGAACGGGACACGTCGAGCATCCGGTCGGTGCGGCGCTCGGCGATCGACGCGAGGTCGGCCGAGGCGATGGCCAGGAAGTCGAGCACGTAGGCGACGGGGGCGCCGTGGAAGTTGCCGTTGGACTCGACCCGGCCCTCGTCGAGCAGCACGACCGGATTGTCGACAATCGAGGCCAGCTCGCGACCGGCGACGGAAGCCGCGTGCGCCACCGTGTCCCGTGCGGCGCCCGCGACCTGCGGGGTGCAGCGCAGCGAATACGCGTCCTGCACGCGGTTGCAGGTGTTGTCGCCTCGGTGCGAGGCCATGATCGGCGAGTCGGCCAGAATCCGGATCAGGTTGGCGGCGGACGCGGCCTGGCCCGGGTGCGGCCTTATCGCGTGCAGTTCGGGCCGGAAGACGCGGTCGGTGGCCAGCTGCGCCTCGACGCTCATCGCGGCGCTGATGTCGGCGATCTTCAACAACTTCTCAAAGTCGCGGATGGCCATGATCAGCATGCCGAGCATGCCGTCGGTGCCGTTGATGAGCGCCAGGCCCTCCTTCGGCGCGAGCTCAAGCGGCGTGATCCCGTGCGCGGCTAAAACGGGACCAGCCGCGGTCTCCTTGCCGTCCTCGCCGATGACCTCGCCTTCGCCCATCAGCACGAGCGCGACGTGGGCCAGCGGGGCGAGGTCGCCGGAGCAGCCGAGCGAGCCGTATTCGCGCACGGCCGGGGTGATTCCGGCGTTGAGCAGCGCGGCCATGGTCTCGGCGACGATCGGGCGCACGCCGGTGTGGCCGGAGGCCAGGGTCTTCAGGCGCATGAGGATCAGCGCCCGGATGACCTCGGGCTCGACGATCTCGCCGAGGCCGGCCGCGTGCGAGCGGATCAGCGAGCGCTGCAGGGCGGCGCGCAGTTCGGGGTCGATGTGCCGGGTGGCCAGCGCGCCGAAGCCGGTGGAGATGCCGTAGGCCGGGGTGGGCGCGGCGGCCAACTCGTCCACCAGCGCGCGCCCGCGGGCCAGCGCGTCGAGGGAGGCCGGGCTCAGCTCCACCTTCGCGCCGTCCCTGGCCACGGCCAGCACGTCGTCGAAACCCAGCTCGCCCTTGCCGAGAGATACGACTGCCACGGATCCTCCACTGCGAAATGAATAGTCCCATGCGGTTGACCGCACCCCTGAATGATTGCATACCATAGTGAGTAGCTCCATCGCGCTCTCGACAATCCCGCCCCTTCGCAGAAGGCGAGTCCCCGCATGTACGGTCCCCGGCCCGTCGCCGCCCCGCGCGGCACCGACCTCAACACGCTCGGCTGGCAGCAGGAGGCGGCCTACCGGATGCTGCAGAACAACCTCGACCCCGAGGTGGCCGAGCACCCGGACAACCTGGTCGTCTACGGCGGCACCGGAAAGGCGGCGCGCGACTGGAACAGCTTCGAGGCCCTGCTGCGCACGCTCAAGACGCTCCAGGCCGACGAGACGATGCTGGTGCAGTCGGGAAAGCCGGTCGGCGTCATGCGGACGCACGAATGGGCTCCGCGAGTGATCCTGGCGAACTCGAACCTGGTCGGCGACTGGGCCAACTGGGAGGAGTTCCGCCGCCTCGACGCGCTCGGCCTGATGATGTACGGCCAGATGACCGCGGGCTCCTGGATCTACATCGGCACGCAGGGAATTCTCCAAGGCACGTACGAGACCTTCGGCGCCGCCGCCGCGAAGAAGTTCAACGGCACCTTGGCCGGAACGATCACGCTGACCGCAGGCCTCGGCGGCATGGGCGGCGCCCAGCCGCTGGCCGTGACGATGAACGACGGCGTCGCGATCTGCATCGACTGCGATCCGCGCGCGATCACCCGCCGGATCGAGCACCGCTACCTCGACGTGCAGGCGAACTCGCTGGAGCACGCCCTGCAACTCGCCGTCGAGGCGCGCGACGCCCGTCGTCCGCTGTCCATCGGCGTGCTGGGCAACGCGGCCGAGCTCGTCCCGCAGCTCCTCGCAATGAACGCGCCGATCGACATCGTCACCGACCAGACCTCGGCGCACGACCCGCTCGCGTACCTGCCGCTCGGCATCGCGTTCGAGGACATGGCCACGCACGCGAAGGACAACCCCGCCGAGTTCACCCTCAAGGCCCGCGAGTCGATGGCCAAGCACGTCGAGGCGATGGTCGGCTTCCAGGACGCGGGCGCCGAGGTCTTCGACTACGGCAACTCGATCCGCGGCGAGGCCAAGCTGCACGGCTACGAGCGGGCCTTCGACTTCGAGGGCTTCGTGCCGAAGTACATCAGGCCGCTGTTCTGCGAGGGCAAGGGCCCGTTCCGCTGGGCCGCGCTGTCCGGCGACCCCAAGGACATCGCCGTCACCGACCAGGCCGTGCTGGACCTGTTCCCGGAGAACGAATCGCTCGCGCGCTGGATCAAGCTGGCCGGGGAGCGCGTGCACTTCCAGGGCCTGCCAGCCCGGATCTGCTGGCTGGGCTACGGCGAGCGGGACAAGGCCGGGCTGCGCTTCAACGAGCTCGTCGCCAGCGGCGCGATCCAGGCCCCGGTCGTGATCGGCCGCGACCACCTGGACTGCGGTTCGGTGGCCTCGCCCTACCGGGAGACCGAGGCGATGCTCGACGGCTCGGACGCGATCGCGGACTGGCCGCTGCTGAACGCGATGGTCAACGTCGCGTCCGGCGCCTCCTGGGTCTCGATCCACCACGGCGGCGGGGTCGGCATGGGCCGCTCCATCCACGCCGGCCAGGTCTCGGTGGCCGACGGCACCGAGCTCGCCGCGCAGAAGCTCGAGCGGGTGCTCACCAACGACCCGGGCATGGGCGTGATCCGGCACGTGGACGCGGGCTACCCGCGGGCGGTCGAGGTAGCGAACGAGCGCGACGTGCGTGTCCCTATGCGGGAAGGGGCAGAGAGCTGAGCATGGACCTCCCTTCGCCCGAGGACACGACGATCGACGCGCTGTGGCGCTCGCTGCTGCCGCTCGGCTACCACCGAGCCAGCGGCGGCTATCGCCGCTTCGCCTGGAACAACGCCGATCTCGCCTGCCGCGCCTGGTTCACCGCGCAGGCCGCGGACCGGGGCCTGACCGTGCGCACCGACCGCAACGGCAACCAGTGGGCCTGGTGGGGCGAACAGCTGCCGGGCAAGGCGCTGGCCATCGGCTCGCACCTGGACTCGGTGCCGGACGGCGGCGCCTTCGACGGCCCGCTCGGCGTGGTCAGCTCCTTCGCCGCGCTGGACCTGCTGCGCACGGCTCGCTGGCGTCCGGACCGGCCGATCGCGATCGCCAACTTCGCCGACGAGGAGGGCGCCCGCTTCGGTGTGGCCTGCGCCGGATCCCGGCTGCTGACCGGGCAGTTGGCGCCGGAAAAGGCGCGGGCGCTGAAGGATGCGGACGGGGTTAGCCTCGCCGCCGCAATGGAGGCGGCCGGGTACGACCCCGAGGCGATCGGTCCTGATGACGAGCTGCTCGGCCGGATCGGCCAGTACGTGGAACTGCACATCGAGCAGGGCCGCGGGCTGGTCGACCTGGGGCGTTCGATCGGCGTGGCCACGTCGATCTGGCCGCACGGCCGCTGGCGCTTCGAGTTCGGCGGCGAGGCGAACCACGCGGGGACCACGCGCCTCGAGGACCGGCGCGACCCGATGCTGACGTACGCCTTCACCGTGCTGGCGGCGCGGAAGAAGGCCGCGGCGCACGGGGCGCTGGCCACCTTCGGCCGGATCCTGGTGGAGCCCAACGGGACCAACGCCATCCCGTCGAAGGTCAGCGCCTGGCTGGACGGCCGCGCGCCGGACGAGGCGGGGCTGGCGGCGCTGCTGACCGAGCTCGAAGAGGCGGCCCAGGAAAGGGCTGGGCGCGACGGGGCCACGCTTTCCGTGGTCAACGAGTCGCTGACCCCGATCGTCGAGTTCGATCACGCCCTGCGCGACCGGCTCTCGAAGACCCTGGACGAGGCGCCGGTGCTGCCGACCGGTGCCGGGCACGACGCGGGCATCCTGGCCGCGCGCATCCCGACCGCGATGCTGTTCGTGCGCAACCCCTCGGGCGTCTCGCACAGCCCGGCCGAACAGGCGGAGATGGCGGACTGCAAGGCCGGAGTGCACGCGCTGGCCAGAGCCGTGGCCGAACTGGCCGGCGGCCCGGCGCGTCTCGGGGTGGCCTGGTGACCTCGTATCTCGCGCAGTACGCGTTCGTCACCGGCGGCGTCGAGGCGGACGTGCTGATCGAGACGGATCAGGGCACGATCACGAGTGTGGTGGCCAACGCGGCCGCCGAAGCCCCGGCCGAGGCCGTGCAGCTGCCCGGATTCACCCTGCCGGGGCTGGCGAACGCGCACTCGCACGCCTTCCACCGCGCGCTGCGCGGCCGGACGCAGGTCGGCGAGGGCACCTTCTGGACCTGGCGCGAGCAGATGTACGAGGCCGTGGCCGGGCTCGATCCGGACTCCTACCGCGAGCTCGCGACCGGCGTCTTCGCGGAGATGGCGCTCGCCGGGATCACCAACGTGGGCGAGTTCCACTACGTGCACCACAGTCCCGGCGGCGCGCCCTATGCGGACCCGAACGCGATGGGCCACGCGCTGATCGAGGCGGCGCGCGCGGCCGGCATCCGGATCACGCTGCTCGACACCTGCTATCTGGCCGGCGGGATCGGCAAGCCGGCGAACGAGACGCAGCGGCGCTTCGCCGACGGCGACGCCGAGATCTGGGCCGGGCGCGTGGAGTCGCTGCGCAATGCGTATGCCGGTGCGTCGGATGTCCTGGTGGGCGCGGCGATCCACTCGGTGCGCGCGGTGCCGGTGGATCAGCTCTCGACGGTCGCCAAGGCCGCCGAGCAGTGGTCGGCCCCGCTGCACGTGCACCTGTCCGAGCAGCGCGCCGAGAACGACGCCTGCCTCGCCGCGTACCACCGCACCCCGGCTCAGCTGCTCGAACAGCACGGGGCGCTGGGCCCGCGCACGACCGCCGTGCACGCCACGCACCTGTCGCAGGTGGACATCGAGATCCTCGGCGACTCGGGGACCTGCGTGTGCATGTGCCCGACGACGGAGCGGGACCTGGCCGACGGCATCGGCGCCGCGCGGGCCATGTTCGAGGCCGGTTCCCCGATCGCCCTCGGCTCGGACAGCCAGGCGGTGATCGACCTGTTCGAGGAGGCGCGCGCGGTCGAGCTGGACGAGCGGCTGAGCTCCGAGCGGCGCGGCCACTGGCCGGCGACGGATCTGCTGTACGCCGCGACGGAGACGGGGCACGCGAGTCTGGGCCGGGCGGACATGGGAACGCTCGTCTCCGGCCAGGCCGCCGATTTCGTCAGCGTCGACCTCGACTCGGTGCGTCTGGCCGGCACCGAGCCGCGCAACGCGGTCGAGTCCGTGGTCTACGCGGCGGCCTCCTCGGACGTCCGGCATGTCGTCGTCGGTGGACGGGTGATCGTCTGGGAGGGTGTCCACCTATTGGTGGATGAGGCTCCGCGGCGACTCGGCGCGGCGGTACGAGGGCTCTACAGGTGATGACGTGAGCAAGACACTGCTGGTGACCGGGATCGGCGAGTTGACGGTCAACGATCCACAGGCTGTGGACAACTCTTCGGCGCCGGACCCCCTCGCCGACGCCGCGTTCGTCATCGAGGACGGCCGGGTCGCCTGGTACGGCCCCGCCCGCAAGGCCCCGGAGGCGGACGGACGGATCGACGTCCGCGGCAAGGCCGTCATCCCGGGCTTCGTGGACAGCCACGCGCACCTGGTCTTCGCCGGCGACCGGGCCGCCGAGTTCGCCGCCCGGATGACCGGAACCCCTTATTCCGCGGGCGGAATCCGCACGACGGTCGCCGCCACCCGGGCCGCCGACGACGATCAGCTGCGCGCGAACGTGCGTCGGCTGGTGCACGAGATGGCGAAACAGGGCACGACGACGGTCGAATGCAAGACCGGGTACGGGCTCACCCTCGAGGACGAGCTTCGCGCGCTGCGGATCGCCAAGGAGGAGTGCGACGCCGCGACCTTCCTCGGCGCGCACGTCGTCCCGGCCGAGTACGCGGATCGGCGTGCGGACTACGTGGACCTGGTGCGCGGGCCGATGCTCGACGCGTGCGCCGAATACGCCGACTACGTGGACGTCTTCTGCGAACGCGGCGCGTACGACGAGGCGGAGACCCGGCTGATCCTGGACGCCGCCAAGGCCCGCGGAATCCCGGTGCGGCTGCACGCGAACCAGCTCGGCCACGGTCCCGGCGTGCAGTTGGCGGTGGAGTACGCGGCGGCCAGCGCGGACCACTGCACCTACCTATCAGAGCGGGACATCGAGGCGCTCGCTTGTTCCGAAACCGTGGCAACACTGCTACCCGGTGTCGAGTTTTCCACAAGGTCTCCGTACCCCGACGCGCGGGCGCTGCTCGACGCCGGCGCCTCGGTGGCGATCGCGACGGACTGCAATCCAGGATCCTGCTACACGTCCTCGATGCCGTTCTGTCTCGCGCTCGCCGTCCGCGAGATGCACATGTCCCCAGGTGAGGCGCTTAGGGCCACGACCCTCGGCGGGGCGGAGGCGCTGCGCCGCGAGGACGTCGGCCATCTCGCCGTCGGCGCCCGCGCGGACTTCGCAGTGCTCGAAGCCCCGAGTTTCCTGCACCTGGCCTACCGGCCGGGCGTGCCACTTATCCACAGCGTGTGGAAGAACGGCGAGCGGGTCGGCTGAGACGTGGCAGGGCCCCGGCGGAAGCATCCGCCGGGGCCCTGATCATTCACTCACCGTGCCTTGTTCACCCGCTGTGCCTTGCTCACCCGCCGCGTCAGCTGGCGCTGAAATAACCCGCCAGGTCCATGAGGAGCTGGGTGCTGCCGGTACCCGCGTTGTAGAACTTGACTCCGCTGCCGCTCGGCACGATCGCCAGGTTCGGGATCGTCTGACCGGTGAAGAAGTTCAGGTTCGACACGTTCGGCAGGGTGCCGGTCGACGGGTAGGCGCTCACGTACCCGTTGGAGGTCGGGGAGACCACCGTCAGGTTGGCGATCACCGCGGTGTAGGTGGACGGCAGACCGAGCGTCAGCGTCTCCTTGCCGCCGATCGGTGAGACCGAGGCCTCACCCTCGCCGATCCGGGTGTCGAGCAGCCGCACCGGGCCGAGGGCGTGGTACTTGGCGCCCGCGGTGCCCGCGGTGAAGTAGCCCGCGATGTCCGCGATGGCGTCGGCCGAACCGGTGTTGCCGCCGTTGGCGAAGTCGACCTTGCCGTCCTCGCCGACCGGGACGATCACCATGTTGGCGACGGTCTGGTTCTTGGCGAAGTTGAGGTTCGACACGGTCGGCGTCGTGACCGTCGTCCCGGACGAGGTCTCGTTCGGGTACACGGTCAGCACGCCGGTCGCGGTGGCGTCCACCGCGGTCACGTTCATCGCGATGGCGGTGACCCCGGTGCTCGGGATCGTCACCGCCGAACTGCCGGAGCCGAACGTGGCCCCGCCGACCTGCAGCGAGACGCTCCCGTGCGCGGCGATCTTGGCCTCCGGCACGCCGGTGCCGTTACGGGTGTCCATCGCCCGCACCGGACCGACCGCCGTGTAGGTGGACACGCCGGTCGCGGTCGAGTCGGAGGTGAAGTAGCCCGCCTCGTCCGCGATGAACTGGACGGTGCCGCCCGAGCCGTTCCAGAGGTCGACCGCGCCGCTGGTGCCGACCGGCACGACCACGAGGTTCGGCTCGGTCTCGCCCGCGCGCCAGTTGAGGTTGGACGCGGTCGGCACGGACGCGCCGTCCGGGTAGACCGTGGCGACGCCGTTCGCCGACGGGGAGACCGCGGTGACGTTCAGCACGACCGCGCTGACATCGCTGGTCGGCACCGAATCGACGCCGGTGATCTGCAGCTTCGCGCTCGCGCCCGCCTTGACCGGACCGGTCGTGCCGCCGAGGCCGCTGCGGGTGTCGAGCAGCCGCACCGGACCGTTCGGCACGAAGTAGCTCGCCGGGGAGACGGTGCCGGACTGGCAGACGTTGCTGATCACGCCGGCGGCCTTGGGCGCGCCCCAACCGGTGGACATGTCGTAGCCGGTGGTCGCCGGGTAGCCGTAGGTCGCGCCGTAGTCGGTGATGCCGTTGTCGCCGGTGGTGATGTCCGTGAAGACCGAGGAACTCGAGGAGCCCTCACCCGCGGTGTACAGGTCGGGATTGACGAACCCCGCCTCGCCGTTGAGCCGGCAGGTGGTGGACGCGTCCGCGAGGGCGAAGATCGCCGCCCAGACCGGAGCCGCGCCGCTCGTGCCGGCGTAGATGAAGTAGTACAGGCCGGTATCGGCCGCGACGCCGTCGTTGTAGACCGCCTCGATCACGTACCCGTTGTTCGGGTCCGCGAGCGCGGAGACGTCGGGAACCTCACGGCAGCCCGCCGTCGCGGCGGTCGCGCAGTTGGCCGTGTAACCAGACGCGATGGCGCCGCTCTGGTAGGAGGGCAGGGTCTCGTCGCCCGAGACGCCGCCGCCGGTGGCGCCGCCGTAGTACGTGCTGTTCTCAAACTCGACGGCGTTCCAGGTGGACTGCGCGGGATCGGTCAGACCGGTCATGGTCGTTCCGCCGGCGCCGGTCACGAAGGGCTGGCTGACCGGGTCCTGCACCGCCAGGGCGCTGCTCTTGTCCACGTTGTAGCACGCGGTGTCGCCGTCATCGCCGGAAGCGGCGACGACGGTCTGCCCCTGGACGGCCGCCTGCTCGAAGATGGTGTTCTCCGAGGAGATGACGGGACTGTCGGCCGCGGCCTCGCACAGGCCCCAACTGGTCGAGATCACCTGGGCGACGTCCTGGTCGACGATCGTCCGGTAGTCGTCCACGACGCCCGCGTCGGTGTTGGGGGCCGCGTAGTCGCGGATGCTCACACCGGGAGCCAGGTTCGCGATGTTCTGGATGTCCAGCGCCGACTCCAGGCCGACCTCGGTGTAGGCGTTCGGCGCGCTGTTGGTCGGCCCGCCGTCCACCTTGGTCTCGGAAACCGAGGTCGAGTGGCCGTAGCAGGAATCGATGGCCGCGACGCCCTTGGGGTCGTAGTTCTCGAGCTCGAACACGGCGACGGTCACTCCGGCGCCGTCGTCTCCGCTGCTGAGCTCCGAGTTCAGGCCGTAGATGCTGGAGATCGCGTCGGCCGTGTAGTACCCGGAACCGTTCTGCAGGTCGGTGCCGTAATACGCGTTGTACGAGTTCCAGTACGAGCTGATGCTCGAGCAGGTCCCGGTCGCGTAGTTGCTGGTGACCTTGGAGCTCACCGTGCCCGTCGTCTGCGGGGCCTTGACCTTGTATTTGGTGCCCGCGTCCTGCGGCACCGCGTACTCGACGGTGTCGAGGCCCGTGACGTTGTCCACGTCTCCGGCGATCGAGGCCGGCAGGGTCGGCGCACTGGTGTTCGCGTAGACACTGCGCGCGCCGATCTTGTAGCCCGCGATCGTCACGCCGAACGCGTGCTCGGCCTGCGCGAGCGTGCCGCTGGCCGTCACGAACATCCCGTCAGTGGAGGCCGAGCTCACGGTGAGGCCGTCGCCCTTGAGCACGCCGTCGACGGAGGCGATCTCGGCCGCGGAGGCGCCGAAGTACTGGGCGACCTGACTCGGCGCCAGATACTGGTGGTAGTAGGGCGAGTTGCGGTTGCCCACCCCGGCGGCGTAGGCCGCGAGCTCGGCGGCGTGCCCCGTGTTGAGCTGGACGTCCAGGCTGACGCTGGTCGAGGCCGCCGGAGCCGCGGCCGAGACCGCGCCCTTCGGCAGCGCCACGGCGTGGCCCACCGCCACCCGGCCGGACTGCGAAGCGGCCTGGCTCGGCATCGCCGCGGCCACCTGGGCCGCGCCGAGCGCGAGGCTGAGCGCGGCGGCGGGCAGCCCCAGCCGCCTCACCGCGCTGGAACGCGAGTACGGCCGGGCTGTCCCGTCCGTCCCGCTCCCGTGTTGAACGTTTTCCACGTTGGGTGTCCCCATCCCTCTCGTAGCGTGAAGGGCGAGCGGAATCGGGCACGCTCGTAGAGACAAAGATCGTCCAAGACCGGCTCCCCCCTGTGCGACCGCGCCGATGATCCAGTCATTGATCTTCACGATCGGCCCATGCGCAGCACGCCATCGTATGGAGTAGCCGGGGACTCTTAGGGAACTTTCATGTCGCAGTTCTGCACCAAGCGGCGTGGCGGAACGCGAAAGAGCCCCGGCGGAGGTAATCCGCCAGGGCCCTGACAACCACTCAGGCAATCACTCGCACACTCAGCTGGCGCTGAAGTAGCCCGCCATGTCCGTGATGAGCTGGGTGCTGCCGCTGGTTCCACCGTTGTAGAACGTGACTCCGGACGAGCTCGGCACGATCGCCAGGTTCGGGATCGTCTGGTTCGTCAGGAAGTTCAGGTTCGACACGTTCGGCAGCGTGCCGCTGGCCGGGTAGGCGCTCAGGAACCCGTTGGCGGTCGGGGAGACCACCGTGAGGTTCGCGACGACCGCCTTGTAGGAGGCCGGCAGGGGCAGCGTGAGCGTCCCCTTGCCCGCGAGCGCCGTGGCCGTGCTCTCGCCCTGGCCGTCGCGGGTGTCGAGCAGCCGCACCGGGCCGACGGCGTGGTACTTGGCGCCGCTGGTGCCCGCGGTGAAGTAGCCCGCGATGTCTGCGATGGCGTCGGTGGAGCCGCTGCTGCCGCCGTCGTAGAAGTCGACCTTGCCGTCCTCGCCGACCGGGACGATCACCATGTTGGCGACGGTCTGGTTGGTGGCGAAGTTGAGGTTCGACGCGGTGGGCGTCGGGACCGTGGTGCCGGTCGAGGTCTCGTTCGGGTAGACGGTCAGCACGCCGCTGGCGGTGGCGTCGACCGCGGTCACGTTCATCGCGACGGCCGTGACCCCGGTGCTCGGGATCGTCACGGCCGAGCTGCCGGAGCCGAACGTGGCGCCGCCGACCTGCAGCGAGACGCTGCCGTGCGCGGCGATCTTGGCCTTGGCCACGCCGGTGCCGTTGCGGGTGTCCATCGCCCGCACCGGGCCGACCGCCGTGTAGGTGGACTCGCCGGTCGCCGAGGAGTCGGAGGTGAAGTAGCCCGCCTCGTCCGCGACGAACTGGACGGTGCCGCCCGAGCCGTTCCAGATCGAGACCTTGCCGCCGGTGCCGACCGGCACGACGACCAGGTTCGGCTCGTTCTCGCCCGCGCGCCAGTTCAGGTTCGACGCGGTCGGCACGGCCTGACCGTACGGGTAGACCGTGGCGTCGCCGTTCGCCGACGGGGAGACCGCGGTGACGTTCAGCACGACCGCGGTGACATCGCTGGTCGGCACCGAGTCCACGCCGGTGATCTGCAGCGGCACGCTCTGGTGGGCGACGACCGGTCCGGTCGTGCCGCCGAGGCCGCTGCGGGTGTCGAGCAGCCGCGCCGGGCCGTTCGGCACGTAGTAGCTGGCCGGGGAGACGACGCTGCCCGCGCAGACCGTGCTGATGACGCCGGAGGCGACCGGCGTGCCCCAGCCGCTGGCCAGGTCGTAGCCGGTGGTCGCCAGGTAGGCGTACGGGGCGTCGTCGTTGGAGATGCCGTTGTTGCCCGAGGTGATGTCGGTGAAGGTCGAGGCGCTCGAGGAGCCCTCACCGGCGGTGTACAGGTTCGGGTTGATGAAGCCGGCGCCGCCATTGGTCTTGCACAGCGTCGAGGCGTCGGCGAGCGCGAGCGTCGCGGCCCAGGTCGGAGCCGCGCCGCTGGTGCCGCCGATGATGGCGTAGTACTCGCCGGCGCTGACCCCGGTGCCGCTCGCGGACTCCTCGATGACGTAGCCGTTATCCGGGTCGGCGAGCGCGGAGACGTCAGGCACCTCACGGCAGCCCGTGGTCGCGTGCGTGGCGCAGTTGGCCGTGTAACCGGACCCGATGGCGCCGCTCTGGTACGACGGCAGCGACCAGTAGTCGGACACGCCGCCGCCGCCGGCGCCGCAGTACTCCACGCCCTCGAACAGCTGGCACTCGTTCCACACGGTCTGCGGGTTCGACAGGCCGGCGGTGCCGGTCATGTTGGTGCCGCCGACGCCGGTCACGAACTGCTGGCTGGCCGGGTCGTCGACCGCGAGGCCGCTGTTGACCGTGACCGAGCCGCCCTGGCCGTAGCAGTCGGTGTCGCCGTCGTCGCCCGAGGCCGCCACGACCGACTGGCCCTGCGCCGCCGCCTGCTCGAACAGGGCGTTCTCCTCGCCCTGCAGCGCGCTGTCGCTCTCCTGCGTCAACGGCTCGCACAGACCCCAGCTGGACGAGACGACCTGCGCCTTGTCCTGGTCGAAGATCGTCTCGAAGACGTTGAGGTAGTCGGCGTTGGAGGCCAGAGCGGCGTCCGGGCCCGCGTAGTCGATGACGCCGGCGCCGGGGGCGAGGTTGGCGATGTTCTCGATGTCCAGCGCGGACTCGATGCCGACCTCGGTGGTCTGGTTGGCCGCCGCGGTCGGGCCGCCGTCCACCTTGACCTCGGTGACCGAGGTGCTCGAGTGGCCGTAGCAGGAGTCGATGTCGGCGACGCCGGTCGGGTCGTAGCTCTCGAGCTCGAACACCGCCACGGTCACACCGGAGCCGTCGTCGCCGCCGGTGAGCACGGGGCTCAGGCCGTAGGCGTTCGAGACCTCGTCGTCGGTGTAGTAGCCGGAACCTTCCTGCAGGTCGGTGCCGTTCGCCGCGTTGTAGGAGTTCCAGTACGTGTTGATGGCCGAGCAGGTGCCGACGGGCGTGGCCAGGGAGGTCTTGGCGCTCGTCGTCGCGGCCGAGGGCGCCTTCACGATGCGGTGCGACTCGGTGTATTCCGGCACGGCGTAGGCGACGTTCGAGAGGCCGACGATGTTGGCGACGTCGCTCGAGATCGAGGACGAGACGGTCGGCGCGGAGGTGTTCGCGTAGAACTTGCGCCCCGCGGCCTGGTATCCGGCGATCGTCACGCCGAAGGCCTTCTCGGCCTGCGCCACGGTGCCGGAGACCGTCAGGAACATGCCGTCCGAGCTGACCTGGCCGACCGTCAGACCGGTCGAGCCCAGCTGCGCCTGGACCGCGGCGACCTCGGTCGAGGAGGCGCCGAAGTACTGGGCGACCTGGCTCGGCCGCAGGTACTGGTGGTAGTAGGGCGAGTTCTTGTTGCCGACGGCCTCGGCGTAGGCCTCGAGCTCGGCCGCGTGCCCCGTGTTGAGCTGCACGTCGAGGCTGAGCTTCGTCGAGGTCGCCGGGGCCGCGGCCGAGACCGCGCCCTTCGGCAGCGCCGGGGTCTGGCCGACGGCCACCCGACTCGAGGTGGCGGCCGCCTGGCTCGGCGCCGCGGCGGCCAGCTGGGCCGTGCCGAGCGCGAGGCCGAGCGCGACCGCGGGCAGGCCGATCCGCCTCAGCGCGCCGGAGCGCCCGGACGGGCGGGATGACCCGTCCGCCGTGCTCCCCTGTTGGACGTTGTCCACGTGGGTGTCCCCAATCACTCTTCGTAGATTGCGAGGCGAGCGGCTGCGGGCACACCTGTATCCACCACGTTGGTGCAAGCCCGGCTCCCCCCTGTGCGATCGCGCCGATGATCCGGTGATTGATTCTCAGTACCGGCGGGCGCGCATCGGGTCATGCTACGAAGCATCCGGAATCTCTTAGGAGACTTTCATGTCGCAGTTCTGTACCAACCGCGTGTCGTTACGGCGATAATCACCACGGTTTCCCCCGCCGGTCCGCACCGGCCCCCGCTAGCCTGACTTGAGCCTAGGCCGCTCAAGGCTTACAGTTGAGTCCGTCGGGCTCAACCCTCACGGGGAGCCCGGCCGCCTAGCGACTACTCCAAGCGTTGCACAGTCCTATCCAAGGAGTCCCACGATGGCACGTCCGGTCGGCATCGACCTCGGAACGACGAACTCCGTCGTCTCCGTCCTGGAGGGTGGCGAGCCCACCGTCATCACGAACGCCGAGGGTTCCCGGACCACCCCGTCCGTGGTCGCCTTCGCGAAGAACGGCGAGGTGCTGGTCGGCGAGGTCGCCAAGCGCCAAGCCGTGACGAACGTCGACCGTACCATCCGGTCGGTCAAGCGCCACATGGGCACCGACTGGAAGATCCAGATCGACGACAAGCCCTTCAACGCCCAGCAGATCAGCGCGTTCATCCTGCAGAAGCTCAAGCGCGACGCCGAGGCCTACCTGGGCGAGAAGGTGACCGACGCGGTCATCACCGTCCCGGCCTACTTCTCCGACTCCGAGCGCCAGGCCACGAAGGAGGCCGGCGAGGTCGCCGGCTTCAACGTGCTGCGCATCATCAACGAGCCGACCTCCGCCGCGCTGGCCTACGGGCTGGACAGGGGCGAGGGCGAGCAGATGATCCTGGTCTTCGACCTCGGCGGCGGCACCTTCGACGTCTCGCTGCTCGAGGTGAGCAAGGACGAGGACGGCTTCTCCACGATCGAGGTCAAGGCCACCAACGGCGACAACCACCTCGGTGGCGACGACTGGGACCAGGCCGTCATGGACCACCTGGTGACCCAGTTCCGCAACGCGCACGGCGTGGACCTGTCCAAGGACAAGATGGCCATGCAGCGCCTCCGCGAGGCCGGCGAGAAGGCGAAGATCGAGCTGTCCTCCTCCTCGGAGACCACGATCAACCTGCCCTACATCACCGCCTCGGCCGAGGGCCCGCTGCACCTCGACGAGAAGCTGAGCCGCGCCCAGTTCCAGCAGCTGACCAACTCGCTGCTCGAGCGCTGCAAGGCCCCGTTCGCCTCGGTCATCAAGGACGCCAGCATCTCGGTGCGCGACATCGACCACGTGGTGCTGGTCGGCGGCTCGACCCGGATGCCCGCCGTGGCCGACCTGGTCCGCGAGCTGACCGGCGGCAAGGAGCCGAACAAGGGCGTCAACCCGGACGAGGTCGTCGCGGTCGGCGCCTCGCTGCAGGCCGGCGTGCTCAAGGGCGAGGTCAAGGACGTCCTGCTGCTCGACGTCACCCCGCTGTCCCTCGGCATCGAGACCAAGGGCGGCATCATGACCAAGCTGATCGAGCGCAACACGACGATCCCGACCAAGCGCTCGGAGATCTTCACCACCGCCGAGGACAACCAGCCCTCCGTGCAGATCCAGGTCTACCAGGGCGAGCGCGAGATCGCGGCGTACAACAAGCGCCTCGGCATGTTCGAGCTGACCGGTCTGCCGCCGGCGCCGCGCGGCGTCCCGCAGATCGAGGTCACCTTCGACATCGACGCGAACGGCATCGTGAACGTCTCGGCGAAGGACCTGGGCACCCAGAAGGTCCAGTCGATGGTCATCACCGGCGGCTCGGCCCTGTCCAAGGACGAGATCGACCGGATGCAGCGCGAGGCCGAGCAGTACGCGGAGGAGGACCACCGCCGCCGCGAGGAGGCCGAGGCGCGCAACCAGGGCGAGGCGCTGGTCTACCAGACCGAGAAGTTCCTGCGGGACAACGACGACAAGGTCCCCGGCGAGATCAAGACCGAGGTCGAGGCGGCCATCGCGGACGCCAAGGCGGCCCTGGCCGGCACCGACGTCGAGGAGATCAAGAACGCCTGCGAGAAGCTCGCGACCACCAGCCAGAAGCTGGGCACCGCGATCTACGAGCAGGCGCAGGCCTCCGCCGCCGCACAGGGCGGCGAGTCGGCCGACGGCCCGCAGGATGCGCCGCCGAACGACGACGTGGTCGACGCGGAGATCGTGGACGACGGTAAGAACTGACCCGCCCCGGGCCGGGAGCCACCCTCAGGGGCCGGCTCCCGGCTCGTGCCGCCTCGACGTCCATCGACCATAGTTGCGTAAGTACCGCAGGAGACTGACGTGAGTGAAGAGCCGTACCGTCCCGACGAGGAGTACGAGGCCGAGCCCGGGCCCGGGACGCCGGAGCCGGACGCCGGCGACGAGCAGTTCGACGAGGAGTCCTTCGCCGAGCGCGTCAACGAGGCGATCGGCGAGGGCGTGGCCGACCTCGCGGTGGCCGACCTGATCCAGAAGGTGGCCGAGCGCACCAACGAGCTGCAGACCGCGCAGCACGAGCTGGCCGAACGCACAGCTGACCTGCAGCGCCTGCAGGCCGAGTTCGTGAACTACAAGCGGCGGGTCGAGCGCGACCGGCAGGCCGTGGTGGAACTGGCGCAGGGCAAGGTGATCGGCGAGCTGCTCGGCGTGCTCGACGACATCGGCCGGGCCCGCGAGCACGGCGAGCTCGAGGGCGGATTCCGGCGGGTGGCCGAGTCGCTCGAGGCGGCGCTGGCCAAGATGGGTCTGGAGCAGTTCGGTGCCGAGGGCGACGCCTTCGACCCCAACCTGCACGAGGCGCTGATGCACCAGATCTCCCCGGATGTCGAGGAGGACACGGTCGCCGCGATCCTGCAGCCCGGGTACAAGTTCGGCGAACGGATCGTGCGGGTGGCCCGGGTGACCGTGGCGCAGCCCGGCGATCCCGAGTAACTGTGGCGCCTGCGAAAGGCTGAGCAATGAGCACCAAAGACTATGTGGAGAAGGACTACTACAAGGTGCTCGGCGTTGCCAAGGACGCGACGACCGCCGACATCAAGAAGCAGTACCGCAAGCTGGCGCGCCAGTACCATCCGGACGCCAACAAGGGTGACGCGCAGGCCGAGGAGAAGTTCAAGGAGATCTCCGAGGCCTACGACGTGCTCTCCGACGACAAGCGGCGCAAGGAGTACGACGAGGCCAGGTCGCTGTTCGGCGGCGGCTTCCGCGCGCCCGGCGGCGGGGGCTTCCCCTTCGACCTCGGCGACCTGCTGAACAATCAGGGCACCGGCGGCGGCAGCGGCGGGATCGGCGACATCCTGGGCGGGCTGTTCAACCGGGGCCGCACCCCCGGCGGCCCCACCGGGCCGACGACCGCGGGCACCGGCCGGCGCGGCACCGACATCGAGTCGGAGGCCTCGATCAGCTTCATGCAGTCGATCGAGGGCGTGACGATCCCGCTGCGGATGACCAGCGAGCAGCCCTGCCGGGTGTGCTCGGGCACCGGCGCCAAGGCGGGCACCACTCCGCGGGTGTGCCCGGAGTGCTCGGGCACCGGGCAGATCAGCCGCAATCAGGGCGGGTTCGCCTTCTCCGAGCCCTGCCGGGAGTGCAAGGGCCGCGGCCTCGTGGTCGACAGCCCCTGCCCGACCTGCAACGGCTCGGGCCGGGCGGCCTCCACCCGGACGCTGCAGGCGCGCATCCCCTCGGGGGTCAGGGACGGCCAGCGGATCCGGCTCAAGGGCAAGGGTGCGCCGGGCGAGCGCGGCGGTCCTGCCGGAGACCTCTATGTGGTGGTGCATGTGAAGCCGCATCCGATCTTCGGGCGCGAGGGCGACAACCTGACCGTGACCGTGCCGGTGACCTTCCCCGAGGCGGTGCTCGGCGCGGACATCAAGGTGCCGGTGCTCGGCGGGATGCCGGTGACGGTGAAGCTGCCGGAGGGCAGCGCCAACGGCCGCACGATGCGGGTGCGCGGCAAGGGCGCGCCGATCCGCGACGGCGGACGCGGCGACCTGCTGGTCACCTTCGAGGTGGCGGTGCCGGTGAAGCTGAGCGAGGAGGCCAAGGCCGCGCTCGAGGGATTCCGCGAGGCCACGGCCGATCATGACGTACGGGCCGAACTGTTGAAGCAGGCGAAGGACGGAGGTGCGTGAGGATGAACATCCAAGGCGCGGGCGCGTCGCAGGACGCGCCGGTGTACGTGATCTCGATGGCCGCGGAGCTGTCCGGGCTGCACCCGCAGACCCTCCGGCAGTACGACCGGCTCGGCCTGGTCAGCCCGGACCGGGCCGCGGGCCGCGGGCGGCGCTACTCGCCCAGGGACATCGAGCGGCTGCGCGAGGTGCAGCGGCTGTCCCAGGACGAGGGCGTCAACCTGGCCGGGATCAAGCACATCAGAACTCTGCAGGACGAGGTCTCGGCGCTGCAGGCGCGGGTGGCCGAGCTCGAGGCGACGCTGGGCGCGGTCACGGCGACCACCATCCCGGTGGCGGTACCAGTGGGCTCCGCGGCAGCGCCCGCGATGGAGACGGCAGTATCCGCCGCACCGCCGAACTCGGCCTACCGCGGCGATCTGCTGCCGGCCATCCCGGCCTTCGGCAACTCCACCGCGCTTGTGGTGTGGCGGCCGAAGCAGCACTGACACAGCCACAGCACTGAGTAAGCACTCTGGCCGCACGATTCCAAACGGGGGCCGCGTCGACGGGCGGTCGGCGCGGCCTTCGCTTTGCATTGATTGCCCACGAACACAAGTCTTCGCGCGGGAAGTAGGCCCACATGGACGTCGAAAGGTTCACCACTCGGGCCCGGCAGGCCTTGTCCGCCGCCGGTCAGGAAGCCTCCGTGGCAGGCAATCCGCACGTCGAGTCGCTGCACCTGCTCGGCGCACTACTGACGCAACCGGAGGGCACGGCCGGGCCGCTGCTCGAGGCGGTCGGCGCGGATCCGGCCGCGGTTGCGGCCTCGGTGCGCGACTTGACGGCGCGGCTGCCCAGGGCCTCGGGGTCCACGGTGTCCGAGCCCGCCGTCAGCAGAGGCCTGCAGTCCGTCCTGAACACCGCGGAGCGCGAGGCCAAGCGGCTGAACGACGAGTACGTCTCCACCGAGCACCTGCTCGTCGGCATCGCGAGCGGCGCGGACGATGCGGCCAAGCTGCTGATCCGCGTCGGCGCGACCGTGCAGGCGCTGCGCGAGGCGTTCACCCAGGTGCGCGGCTCGGGACGGGTGACGTCGCAGGACCCGGAATCCACCTTTCAAGCGTTGGAGAAGTACGGCATCGATCTGACCGCGCAGGCCCGCGAGGGCAAGCTGGATCCGGTGATCGGCCGCGATCCCGAGATCCGCCGCGTCGTGCAGGTGCTCTCCCGCCGCACCAAGAACAATCCGGTGCTGATCGGCGAACCCGGTGTGGGGAAGACGGCCGTCGTCGAGGGCCTGGCGCAGCGCATCGTGGCCGGCGACGTGCCGGAGTCCTTACGCGGCAAGCGTTTGGTGTCGCTGGACCTCGCCGCGATGGTGGCGGGTGCGAAGTACCGCGGCGAGTTCGAGGAGCGGCTCAAGGCGGTGCTCGCGGAGATCCGGGACAGCAACGGACAGGTCGTCACCTTCATCGACGAACTGCACACCGTGGTCGGCGCGGGCGCCACCGGCGATTCATCGATGGACGCCGGCAACATGCTCAAGCCGATGCTCGCGCGCGGCGAGCTGCGGATGGTCGGCGCGACGACGCTGGACGAGTACCGCGAGCGAATCGAGAAGGATCCCGCGCTCGAGCGCCGCTTCCAGCAGGTGCTGGTGGGCGAGCCGAGCGTGGAGGACACGATCAAGATCCTCTACGGCCTCAGGGGCCGGTACGAGGCGCACCACCAGGTGCAGATCGCCAACGCGGCGCTGGTGGCCGCGGCGACCCTGTCCAACCGCTACATCACCTCGCGTTTCCTGCCGGACAAGGCGATCGACCTGATCGACGAGGCGGCTTCGAGGCTGCGCATGGAGATCGACTCGCAGCCGGTGGAGATCGATGAGCTGCAGCGCGCGGTCACTCCGCTGCAGATCGAGGAGATGGCGCTGGAGAAGGCGCAGGATCCCGGCTCGCTCGAGCGCCTCGAACGTATCCGTCGCGAACTCGCGGACAAGCAGGAGCAGCTGTCCGGGCTCACTGCCCGCTGGGAGAAGGAGAAGGCCGGGCTCAACCGCGTCGGCGAGCTCAAGAAGCAGCTCGACGAACTGCGCGGTCGCGCCGAGCGGGCCCAGTTGTACGGCGACAACGAAGCCGCCTCCCGCCTGCTGTACGGCGAGATCCCGGCTGCCGAGAAGGAACTCGCCGCAGCCTCGAAGGCTGCCAACGACCGCGATGCGATGGTCAAGGAGCAGGTCGGTGCGGACGACATCGCCGAGGTGGTGGCCGCGTGGACGGGAATCCCGGCCGGCCGGCTGCTGGAGGGCGAGTCGGCGAAGCTGCTGCGGATGGAGGAGGAGCTCGGCAAGCGGCTGATCGGGCAGCATGCCGCGGTGCGCGCGGTCTCCGACGCCGTGCGCCGGGCCAGGGCCGGGATCGCCGACCCGGACCGGCCGACCGGCTCGTTCCTCTTCCTCGGTCCGACCGGCGTGGGCAAGACCGAGCTGGCGAAGTCCTTGGCCGACTTCCTGTTCGACGACGAGCACGCCATGGTCCGGATCGACATGTCCGAGTACGGCGAGAAGCACTCGGTGGCCCGGCTGCTCGGTGCGCCGCCCGGATACGTCGGCTACGACGAGGGCGGGCAGCTGACCGAGGCGGTGCGCCGTCGGCCGTACACGGTGGTGCTGCTCGACGAGGTGGAGAAGGCGCACCCCGAGGTCTTCGACGTGCTGCTGCAGGTGCTCGACGACGGACGGCTGACGGACGGCCAGGGCCGGACCGTGGACTTCCGCAACACGATCCTGATCCTCACCTCGAACCTCGGGTCCCAGTTCCTGGTGGATCCGGCGCTGTCCGAGGAGTCGAAGCGGGACCTTGTACTCAAGGCCGTCCGCGCGGCGTTCAAGCCCGAGTTCCTCAACCGGCTCGACGACATCGTGCTCTTCGACCCGCTCGGCACCGACGAGCTCGGCCTGATCGTCCGTCAGCAGGTGGCCGCGCTGCAGCGGCGGCTGGCCGACCGCCGGCTGAAGCTCGAGGTCACCCAGGCGGCGCAGGACTGGCTCGTGCTCACCGGCTACGACTCGGCCTACGGCGCGCGTCCGCTGCGGCGTCTCGTGCAGACCTCGATCGGCGACCAGCTGGCCAGGGAGATCCTGGCCGGGAACGTGCCGGACGGCGCCTCGGTCACGGTGGACGTGGATCAGGCTCTGCCCGACCCGACCGCCGAGCGACTGGTGATCAAGGTCATCCCGCAATAACCCGGCACACCGGTACCAATTACACCCGTACGGAGCAGTAATCACTCTTTAGGGTGATCGGCTTCCGGCGTGGCGTCATGTCCCTCCCGCATGTGTGTCCCCGACCGTGACACAACGGAATACGCATGCAGTGGAGGTGTCTACGCCATGCCGGAATCGTCGCCCCCCACCCGGCACGACTTTGTAGAACTCGTCGCGCCGTACCGGGACACTCGGGCCCAGGACCTGTGCTGGAGTCTCACCCTGCCCGTCCAGCCCGCGCTGGCCGTGCGCACCGTCCGCCTCAGCGGTCTCGTCCTCGAGCTACGGCTGCTCGGCGCCTCGCATCAGGTGCTCGTCTGGGCCGAGGCGGGCACCGAACTGCTCTGCGTGGAGACGGTGGCCTGCCTGCCCGGTCTCGCCGAGCCGCTGCCGGATGAGGAGCTGCGGGTCCTGCCGACCGGCGGCTACGAGTGGAACGCCGAGGTGGTCGGGCTCAGCGGGCCGGAGTTCGAGGCCGGAGTGCGGCGGGTGCGCCGGGCGGTGGCCGCGAATCCGGACGCACTGGCCGGCTCGTACCCCGGCGCCCCCGGCGCGATCACCGCGGTCCTGCCCGAGCGGGCCGCCGCGGGCGTACGCTGGACCACCTGGCACAGCTACCCACAGGACGGCAGGCTGGTGCGCACCAGAACCGGCTTCCGGCGTACGCTGAGCCCGAGGCGGAGAGGGACGAGAACAGCCGACAACCCAGGAGAAGGCTTAGATGGCGTACGAAGCTACGGTGCCGGTCCACCGCCGGTTGCTGTGGTCGGCCGTCACCGATCCTGAACGGCTGCTCGGCGCGGTGCCGAACCTGGTGGTGGAGGCCAGCACGGACCAGGGCGTGGCCGCCCGCCTGCGCTTGCGGGTCGGCGACCGCAGCATCACCTTCCGCGGCATCGCCCGGCTGGTCGAGCTCATGCCCGAGCAACTGTGCGCGGTACTGGAGATCGAGGCCGTGCACGGACGCTCCGACGGGGCGCTCGAGGGCCGGGTGGAGATCAGGCTGCGGCCCTCGGGCACCGGCACCCTGATCGAGGTCCGCCCCGAACTGGAGCTCTCCGGCCACGCCCCGACCGTGCCGCCGCAGCGTCTGGTCGAGGCCGGCGGGCGGCTGATACCGCGTTGGTTCGACCAGTTGGCCAGTACCGAGCCCGAGTCGCGGGTGACCCCGATCGCGCTGAGCGTCGTCCCTGAGGCGCCGCCCGCGCAGCCGTCGGCCGAACCGCACGGCGGCCCCACCCTCACCCTGATCACCGGGAACGCCGAGGACGCGAGCCCGAGCCCGAAGGCCCCGCTCCGGCTGGTCTCCGGCGAGGTGCAGGACCCGGAGTTCGAGCAGCCCGCGGAGGCCGACCTGTGGAGCCGTGGGCGCGGACATCTGCTCACCCCGGTGTGGATCGCGGCGGCCGGTCTGTTGGGTCTGGCCGGCCTTTCTCTTCTGGTGCTCCGCAGGCTACTGCGACGGCGCTGACGCGCTCGAGACCGCGCGCAGCGCCTGTTCAATGGCTGCTCCACACCTAGCGGGATGGCGCTTTTCTCACTAACGAGTGAGTCTTGTCATCGGATCGAGTGGTTGTCGGCTGAATCTCCGTCGAATGGCCGATTCTTCAGCTTAAGGTGAGCGACACCCCCGGATCTTCGGCGGAAGCCTCCGCCACCGGATCCCTCCGTGCACTTACCAGGAGCCGAACGTCATCATGTACGTGGAAGGGTGGAACGCCCACCGAGTCGTCCGTCCCAGTCGGTTGGCCAACGCCGTGATCGAGCGGCTGCTGCTGCGCATACTGGACGGTGAGTTCCAGCCCGGCGGCGACCTGCCGCCGGAGGCCGCCCTCGCCCAGGAGTTCGCGGTCAGCCGCACGATCCTGCGCGAGGCGCTCAAGGCGCTGGAGGAGAAGCGCGTACTGCGCATCCGGCACGGCCGCGGCACCACCGTCCGGCCCAAGAACGAGTGGAACATCCTCGACCCCATGGTGCTGACCGTGCTCCTCGAGTACGGCGGCTCCTCGACCCTCGCCGCCGAGCTCGACGAGGTGCGCACCGCGCTGCAGGGCCTGATGGCCGACCTCGCCGCGCAGCGCATCACCCCGGAGCAGCGGCGCGATCTCGACGTGTGCCTGAACCGGATGCGCGCGGCGCTGCCGGCCGAGCCGGGCATCGGCGATCCGCTGGCCTACCGGGAGGCCGCACACCTGTTCGCCCGGGTGCTCTCCGAGGCGGCCGGGAACGAGGTGGCCCGCTGCGTGGTGGAGACCATCGACGTGCCGCTGCACGACGAGGACCCGGACCACGTGCAGGGCTCGATCCCGCGCACCCAGGAATTCGCCGAGCGGCTCTACGCCCGGGTCACCGGACTCCCGGTGCCGGTCGGCGCCGAGGAGCACCTGGTGGACCTGGCCGAACCGCAGCCGGGCGGCGCCGGGGCCCCGGTCTCGCTGCCGAGCCAGCCGCCGGTGCTCACCACCCCGCTTCGTCGCCGGCCCACCATGGCCGGCGTGGCCCGCTAGGGCCGGTCTGGAAATTAGCGTCGGATAAGGCCGCGGCGTCTGACGCGTGCGCTCGCAAGGCGGCGGGTCGTCCGCAGATTGGCGTCTGTGGGCGATCCGGCAACACAACGAGCGTGCGTGGCAGACGTCGCGGCCCCGGCGATACTTTTCAGACCGGCCCCGGCCCACGCGGCCGCTCTGATCCTGACGGCCGGACCGCCGTGGCGGCCGTTAGGATCAGTGGCATGACGGTTCACTACCCGCAGCCCAGCGCCGAGCGTTCCGCCCTTCTCGAGCAGATCAAGGAGAAGGCGCTCTTCCGCGGCGAGTTCACGCTCAGTTCCGGACTCAAGGCCGACTACTACGTGGATCTGCGCCGGATCAATCTGGCCGGCCGGATCGCACCGCTGGTCGGCCGGGTGATGCTGGAGACCGTCGCGGACGTGGAGTTCGACGCCGTCGGCGGGCTGACCATGGGCGCGGACCCGATGGCCACCGCGATCATGTACGCCGCGGTCGCGCAGGGCCGGGATCTCGACGCCTTCGTGGTGCGCAAGGCCGGCAAGTCGCACGGCCTGCAGCGGCGGATCGAGGGCCCGGACATCGCCGGACGCCGGGTGCTCATCGTCGAGGACGCCTCGACCACCGGGAACTCCCCGCTGGCCGCGGTCGAAGCCGCGCGTGAGGCCGGAGCCGAGGTCGCCGCCGTCGCCTGCATCATCGAGCGCGGCGCCGAGAAGGCCATCGAGGCGGCCGGTCTGCCGTACTACGCGGCCTACGGCCTCGCGGACCTCGGCGTCTGAGGGCCACTGAAGAAGGCGCCGGAAGGCGTCTGAAGCAGTTCAGGGCAGTGCGCGGGGATCTGAACCGCGGCTGAGCGCGCGCTGAGCGATCCGCCCGGCGCGTTTCAGCCCTGTAGCAGTACCGAAGTCCTCCTTCAGGACGATATGGCGAGGCCATCTTCCGCATGTAATCTGCTTCGGTGACCATCGAAGCGGTAAACTTCCTCAGCCCGAACTCGCTGATCAGCACGTTCGGTGTGGCCGGAGTCCTCGCGATCATCTTCGTCGAACTCGCGGTGATCGTCGGCTTCTTCCTGCCCGGCGACTCGCTCCTGTTCATCGCGGGCGTGGCCTGCTCCACCGCGGGCGACAAGCTCGTCGGCACGCACATGAACCTCGCCGCGCTGCTGATCGCCACCCCGATCGTGGCCGTCATCGGCTCGCAGATCGGCCACTTCACCGGAGCCAAGCTCGGACGCAGGCTCTTCGACCGCCCGGACTCGCGCTTCTTCAAGCGCAAGTACTCCGTGCGTGCCGAGTTCTACTTCAACAAGTACGGCGGCCCGAAGGCCGTGGTGGTCAGCCGCTTCATCGTGGGCGTGCGCACCTTCGTCAACCCGCTCGCGGGCATGCTGGACATGTCGGCGCGCAGCTTCTTCGTCTGGAGCGCGCTCGGCAACGTCTTCTGGGTCGAGCTGATGCTCGTGCTCGGCTACGAGCTCGGTGACAAGGTCAAGGGCAACATCGACAACGTGATCCTGCCGATCGCCCTCGCAGTGGCCGTACTCACGCTGCTCCCGCTGGCCTGGGAGATGCTCAAGGAGCGCAAGGCGGCCAAGCTCGGCCAGGAGACCGAACTGCAGGTGTTCGAGCGTGAGCACGAGCAGGCCTACCTCGGCCGCATCGGCGCGCAGGGCGGCAGCCAGGACGAGGTCTCGACTGCTGGAGCCCGGCACAGGAAGTAGATTGAATCTGCGAGGATAACGCCGCTCAGTAGAGTCGCTTGGATAAGTCTGGAGTCCCGATGCCCATCGCAAGCCCCGAAGTCTATGCCGAGATGATCTCCCGGGCGAAGGCCGGAGCCTTCGCCTACCCGGCGATCAACGTCACCTCGTCCCAGACGCTGAACGCCGCCATCCGCGGCTTCGCCGAGGCGGAGAGCGACGGCATCGTCCAGGTCTCGACCGGCGGCGCCGAGTACCTCAGCGGCGGCCTCAAGGACATGGTCACCGGTTCGGTCGCGCTCGCCGAGTACGCGCACGTGATCGCCGCGAAGTACGACATCAACATCGCGCTGCACACCGACCACTGTCCGAAGGACAAGCTGGACGGCTTCATGCGTCCGCTGGTCGCGATCTCCCAGGAGCGGGTGGCCAAGGGCCTCGAGCCGCTGTTCCAGTCGCACATGTGGGACGGTTCCGCGGTGCCGCTGGACGAGAACCTGCGGATCGCGCAGGAACTGCTCGTCGAGTGCGCCAAGGCCCGCACCGTGATGGAGCTGGAGATCGGCGTCGTCGGCGGCGAGGAGGACGGCGTCGCGAACGAGATCAACGAGAAGCTGTACACCACCGCCGAGGACGTGCTCAAGACCGTCGACGCGATCGGCCTCGGCGAGAAGGGCAGCTACCTGCTGGCCGCCACCTTCGGCAACGTGCACGGCGTGTACAAGCCGGGCAACGTCAAGCTGCGCCCGTCCATCCTCAAGGACATCCAGGACGCGGTCGGCGCCAAGTACGGCAAGGACAAGCCCTTCGACCTGGTCTTCCACGGCGGCTCCGGCTCGCTGCTCGAGGAGATCCGGGAGGCGCTGGACTACGGCGTGGTGAAGATGAACGTGGACACCGACACCCAGTACGCGTTCACCCGCCCGGTGGTCGAGCACATGTTCCGCAACTACGACGGCGTGCTCAAGATCGACGGCGAAGTCGGCAACAAGAAGCAGTACGACCCCCGTTCCTACGGCAAGGCCGGCGAGGCCGGCATGGCCGCGCGCGTGGTCACCGCGTGCCAGGACCTGCGGTCGGCTGGCACCAAGCTCAAGTAGTCGGTAGGCTCTTGTTGCAAGAGGCCCGGTGCGCTTGCGCTCCGGGCCTTAATTCTTTTGTAGTACCCGGAGGTGTACCCGGAATGCCGGCACTCGTGCTCGTCGGCGCCCAGTGGGGCGATGAGGGCAAGGGCAAGGCCACCGACCTGCTCGGTGGATCCGTCGACTACGTCGTCCGTTACCAGGGCGGCAACAACGCCGGGCACACGGTGGTCATCGGCGACCAGAAATACGCCCTGCACCTGCTGCCCTCGGGCATCCTGAGCCCCGACTGCGTGCCGGTGATCGGCAACGGTGTGGTGATCGACCCCGCAGTGCTCTTCCAGGAGCTCGACGCGCTGATCGACCGGGGCGTGGACGTCTCGAAGCTGGTCATCTCGGCGAACGCGCACCTGATCACGCCGTATCACCGGACCATCGACAAGGTCACCGAACGCTTCCTGGGCAAGAACCGGATCGGCACCACGGGACGCGGCATCGGCCCCACCTACGCGGACAAGATCAACCGGGTCGGCGTGCGGGTCCAGGACCTGTTCGACCCCGGCATCCTGGCGCAGAAGGTGGAGGGCGCGCTGCGCGACCGCAACCAGATGCTGGTCAAGCTCTACAACCGCCGGGCCATCGCGGCCGAGGCGATCGTCGAGGAGTACCTGGGTTACGCGGAGCGGCTGCAGCCCTACGTCGCGGACACCTCGCTGCTGCTCAACCGGGCGCTGGACGACGGCAAGGTGGTGCTGCTCGAGGGCGGCCAGGGCACGCTGCTTGACGTGGACCACGGCACCTATCCGTTCGTCACCTCCTCGAACCCGACCGCGGGCGGGGCCTGCTCGGGCTCGGGCATCGGCCCGACCCGGATCACCCGCAGCATCGGCATCCTCAAGGCGTACACCACGCGGGTGGGCGCCGGACCGTTCCCGACCGAGCTGTTCGACGAGGACGGCGAGGCGCTGCGCAAGATCGGCGGCGAGTACGGCGTGACCACCGGCCGCGACCGGCGCTGCGGCTGGTTCGACGCGCCGATCGCCCGCTACGCGACCCGGGTGAACGGGCTGACCGACTTCTTCCTGACCAAGCTGGACGTGCTCACCGGCTGGAAGCAGATCCCGGTCTGCGTGGCCTACGACGTGGACGGGGTGCGGCACGACGAGCTGCCGATGACCCAGACCGACTTCCACCACGCGAAGCCGATCTACGAGTACCTGCCCGGCTGGGACGAGGACATCAGCAAGGCGCAGTCGTTCAGCGACCTGCCGCCGAACGCGCAGGCCTACGTCAAGCACCTGGAGGAGCTGTCCGGCGCGCCGATCTCGGCGATCGGCGTCGGCCAGGACCGCAACGCGACGATCCAGCTGCGCAGCTTCATCTGACCGAGCTGCCGCAGCGGGATCCGGCGATATCCCGCGGGATTCGACCGGATTCGGCGCGAAGCGAACAAGCTGCCCGATTCGGGCCGCCCGGCCGTACACAGTGACGGTTGGGCGGCCCGCCCGGCTTTTCCTACCCTGTATTCATGACCGATACCGCCGCCCGGCTCCACGAGATCCCCGCAGACCCCGAGAAGGGCAAGGCGGTCTCCGAACTCGACCGTGCCCACGTCTTCCATTCCTGGTCCGCCCAGGACCAGATCGCCCCGCTGCCCGTCGCCGGGGCGGCCGGCTCCCGCTTCTGGGACTACGAGGGCAACAGCTACCTCGACTTCGCCAGCCAGCTCGTCTACACCAACATCGGGCACCAGCACCCGAAGGTGGTCGCCGCGATCCAGGAGCAGGCGGCGAAGCTGTGCACGATCGCCCCGGCCTTCGCCAACGACAAGCGCGCCGAGGCCGCCGAGCTGATCACCTCGCACGCGCCGGCCGGCCTCGACCGGGTGTTCTTCACCAACGGCGGCGCCGACGCGATCGAGAACGCGGTGCGCATGGCCCGGATCCACACCGGCCGCCAGAAGGTGCTCACCGCCTACCGCTCGTACCACGGCAACACCGCGACCGCGATCACCATGACCGGCGACCCGCGCCGGTGGGCGAACGAGAGCGCCGGGCACCACGACGGCGCCGTGCACAAGTTCTTCGGCCCGTACCTGTACCGCTCCGCCTTCTACGCGACCACCGAGGCCGAGGAGAGCGAGCGCGCCCTCGCCCACCTCGAGCAGACGATCCAGCTCCAGGGCCCCGGCACCATCGCCGCGATCGTGCTCGAGACGGTGGTGGGCACCAACGGCATCCTGATCCCGCCGGCCGGCTACCTCGCCGGGGTGCGGGCGCTGTGCGACGCGTACGGCATCCTCTACATCGCGGACGAGGTCATGGCCGGCTTCGGCCGGACCGGCAAGTGGTTCGCCGTCGACCACTGGGACGTGGTGCCCGACCTGATCGCCTTCGCCAAGGGCGTGAACTCCGGCTACGTCCCGCTCGGCGGTGTGATCATCGCCGACCACGTGCACGACACCTTCCGCAACCGGGCCTTCCCCGGCGGCCTGACCTACTCCGGCCACCCGCTGGCCTGCGCCGCCGCCGTCGCCACCATCAAGGCGATGGAGGAGGAGGGGATCGTCGAGAACGCGGCCCGGCTCGGCGAGCAGGTGCTCGGCCCCGGCCTGCGCGAGCTGGCCGAGAAGCACCCCTCGGTGGGCGAGGTCCGCGGCCTCGGCGCCTTCTGGGCGCTCGACCTGGTCAGGAACCGGGAGACCAGGGAGATGTTCGTGCCCTACGCGGCGGCCGGCCCGGACGCGGCCCCGATGAACGCGGTGTTCGCGGAGGCCAAGAAGCACGGCGTGTGGCCGATGCCGCACTTCAACCGGCTGCAGATCACCCCGCCGCTCAACCTCACCGAGGACGAGGCGCTCGAGGGCCTGGCCGGCATCGACGCGGCGCTCTCCGTGGCGGACGGCTACTACGAGGGCTGATCAGGTCGCTGTCAGACCCTGACCGTGGGCTCCGCCGACTCTTGGCGGTGGCGGGGCCCGCGGCGTTTCCGTCGTGGACCAGCCGGTCGCTGATGCGGCGGCTTCCGGCCTGGTCAGGGCGAGTTCTGCGACTCTGGCGGCGCGGCGCACTTCGATCATTGCCACTGCCTCCAGGGTGACAGCGTGTCCCGGCCCACGGGCCGATGCGTAACAGCCGGAACTTACCTACCCTGAACAGTGTGAAGACCTTAAGCCAGCTGCGCGCGGTCGTGTTCGGCCCCGGCCTGCGTCAGTTCAGGCTGCTGCTGACGGTCCGTCTGATCGGCCAGTTCGGCGACGGCGCCTTTCAAGCGGCGCTGGCCACCTACGTCGTCTTCTCCCCGCAGAACGCGGCGACCCCGGTGAAGGTCGCCGAGGCCTTCGCCGTGCTGCTGCTCCCGTTCACCGTCGTCGGCCCGTTCGCGGGCGTCTTCCTCGACCGCTGGCGGCGCAGACAGATGCTCGTTTGGGCCAATCTGGTGCGGGCCGGCCTGGTCATCGGGGTGGCCGCGTGCGCCGCGGCGGGATCGACCGGCTTCCTGTTCTACCTGGCCGCGCTGGCCGGGTTCTCCGCGAACCGCTTCATCCTGGCCGGCCTGTCCGCCGGGCTGCCGCACACCGTCACCGGCGATCAGCTCATCATCGCGAACGCCGTCTCCCCCACCCTCGGCACGCTCGCGACGACGGTCGGCGCGGGCGTCAGCTTCGTCGTGCACGCGGTGGCCGGCCACGGCTCCGGCTCGGTCAGCGGTGTGCTGGTGTGCACGGCGGGCCTCTACGCGCTCGCCGCGCTGGTCGCCGTCACCATCCCGCGGGACCAACTCGGGCCGGAGAATCCGGCGAAGACGGCCTGGCGCAGCGCCGTCGGCAGCGTCGTGCGCGGGGTGCTCAGCGGCGCCCGGCACGTGATCGCCCGGCCCGCCGCGGGACGACCGCTGGCCGCGATCGCGGTCAGCCGCTTCTGCTACGGCGTCGTGACCATCATGACGCTGTTGCTGTTCCGCAACGCCTTCAACGATCCGAAGAACACCAACGCGGGCCTCGCGGGCTTCGGCTTCGCCCTCGGGGTCTCCGGCGTCGGCTTCGGCCTCGGCGCGTTGGTCACTCCCTTCGTCGCGCGCCGGATCAGCCTGCACCGCTGGATCCCGTTGTGCCTGCTCGGATCCGGCGTCGCGTTGTTCGTCTTCGGCGCGCCGTTCCGCGAGCTGCCGCTGCTCATCGGCGCCTTCCTGCTCGGTTTCTGCGCCCAGGGTCAGAAGGTGAGCACGGACACGCTGGTGCAGCGCACGGTGGACGACGACTTCCGCGGGCGCGTGTTCGTGTTCTACGACATGCTCTACAACGGCAGCTTCGTGCTGGCCGCCGCCTTCGCCGCGGCGACCCTGCCGATGGACGGCAAGTCATACCTCGTACTCATCGTCGTGTCCGGCGCCTACCTGCTCGCCTCGGGCTGGTACGCGCTCAGGAGGCCGGCGGAGCGGCAGCAGGACCCGCCGCCGCACCAGATTCCGGCTGACGAGCCCACCACTCCCGTAGCTCCGTGACCGCGCGGTCGTAGCCGAGCGGACCCTCGTCGAGCCGGCGCTCCAGCAGGAACTTGTAGGCGCGCCCGACCGCCGGCCCCGGCTTGATCCCGAGCAGCTCCATGACCTGGTTGCCGTCGAGATCCGGGCGGATCGAGTCGAGCTCCTCCTGCTCCTTGAGCCGCTCGATGCGCGCCTCGAGGTCGTCGTAGGACGCGGCGAGCGCGGCGGCGCGGCGCCGGTTGCGGGTGGTGCAGTCGGAGCGGGTCAGCTTGTGCAGCCGGTCGAGCAGGGGACCGGCGTCGCGGACGTAGCGCCGCACGGCCGAGTCGGTCCACTCGCCGTCCCCGTAGCCGTGGAAGCGCAGGTGCAGCTCCACCAGCCGGGAGACGTCGTCGACGAACTCCTTGGAGTACTTCAGCTCGCGCAGCCGCTTGCGGGTCATCTTCGCGCCCACCAGTTCGTGGTGGTGGAAGGAGACCCCGCCGCCGGCCTCGAACTTGCGGGTGCGCGGCTTGCCGATGTCGTGCAGCAGCGCGGCCATCCGCAGCATCAAGTCAGGTTCGCCCTGTTCGAGCGCAATCGCCTGCTCGACGACGATCAGCGTGTGCTCGTAGACGTCCTTGTGCCGGTGGTGCTCGTCGATCTCCAGCCGCAGCTTGGAGAGCTCGGGCAGGAACCGGTCCGCGAGACCCGTGTCGACCAGCAGGCCGAGACCGAGGC
>Ga0185299_10000572_pt1 | contig 94447 bp, 68 predicted proteins | sample PaiPotPPA55metaG_FD_128002 | JGI IMG/M metagenome (GOLD analysis project Ga0185299, IMG submission 128002) | Iron sulfur acid spring bacterial and archeal communities from Banff, Canada, to study Microbial Dark Matter (Phase II) - Paint Pots PPA... ... | reverse complement strand
CGGCGGGATCCAAATCGTAGAGGACCATGTCAGCGTCGTCCATCGTCAGCCGGCCGAAACGCAAGCGATTGCCGTGGTAGGCCATGTAGTTGGCATTCTGCAACTTCGGTGGGGCGGTGCCGGCAACGCCGTAGGTTTGAATGACCGAATTGCCCTCGACGCGGACCGCCGTAACTTTACCCTCAATGTGGGGAGGAGGCAGGATTTGCTGGAGGTCCAGAATCAGGTCGTTTTCTTCGGACTGCACGCCCGGAACCTTGCCGGATTTGATGAAGTCCGCAACACCGATGCCGAAGGCGTCCATTAGCCCCTTAATCGGAACGTGCAGCGCTTTGATTTTGTCACTGTGCACGCGAAGCCTTCCCTCCGGGGTGGAAGTCAACAGACCCTCTGTTTCAAACGGAATGTCGCCCTTGTCGTGAAGCTTCCCTTTCAGTTTCAGCCGGCTGTTGACAATGGCAACCGATATTCCGGACAAGGGAGAATTGGGCCGGGCGAAAACGTAGGAGTTGAGAAGATTCGCCAGATCGGCTGGGCTGATGGCGATCTCGCCAGAGTCGATGCGAAGCCTGAAAGAGTTCTTGTCGTCGAAAACGGGCAACTCATTGTCGCCGGCAGGAACCAGCGCGCCCGTCAGCCAATTAATCTGCACCGAGATATTGTCGGTGAAGCGGTACTTTACGTTATGCATTTGCGCGCGGACCGCGGCATCGGGTTTTTCCTGGGGCTTGGCTGCTTGTGCCAGTAGGATGCCTGGAAGCGAGAAACAAACAATAAGGCGAATCAAGAGGGGCGCAGCAAAACCGGCGCATTCCACAAAGGACAAAGCAATCAGGCCGTGGGCGCGCCTCAATGCGGACTCCGTTTTCTCAAGAACAACTCCGTTTTCTAGTGCTGGGTGGAGGCGCCGGCGGCCCGACTGGCGGAGTCACGGTTCCGGGATCGGAATGTTCGTTCGGGACTAGCTTGGTAATTCCCAAACTTTTGAAGATCGTGGGCCAGTATTCCTTCACGACGTTGTCCAGCGCGCCGAAGCCGACGCGGATTCCGTAACGGCTGAATGTCTTTCCGGCGGTGCGCTCGGCGTCCGGGAGGTAGCTGTTGGCAAGACTCTCGGCCATCAATCCCCCTAACACTCCGGACCAATTGAATGTATTTCTACCATCGTCCGTGCGGGTGACGACCACGCGTTCGAGGGCATACAGAATGCGGCTGCGAGTACCTCCGAACCCTTTGACGAAGTAGCGAGGATCCTCGTGAAGTATAGACGGAAATAGAAAAGTCCCAAACAAGTGGCTGGAAGCATTACTGGCAACCGACGAGCCAAAGCGCTTTCCGTAACCTTCCCATCCTTGCCTGTAGCCGGGCAAAGCATTGCGCGCCTGTCCGACCCCGGAGGTGAACAAGGAACCGAGAAATCGCGAAGGCGCGATGGTTTCATCGACGGCGAGTTCGAGCTTCTGTCGGGCGTCGAGGGGTCCCCTATCGAAGGCGAGTTCGGGAAAGAATACCGACCGCTTGCCGAGTATACCAATGGTGGTCTTGAAATTCGATTGTTGCGAAGACGGCTTCTGTTGCTGCTTGGGAGTGGGCGCGTCTGGAAGATTTGCGGACCTTGATTCTCCATCGGCCATAGCCAAGGTGCCACCTATGGCTATAATAATCACCATTATTGTTATTGGAATCGCCAAGCTTGAAAAGAGGTTTCGCAGGTGCATGTGGTCCAACTTCCCCCAAGTGTGATGGCTGATGCGCTTAAATAAAACCCGCCCTTTAGAGCCGCCGACCGCGGCCTCCGCGCCAGCTTAGACGACTTAGATGCAGGGAAGTAGGTATTTGACGTATACGAGATCGTCACGAAATCCAGCGTTTTTCGCAGAGGCGGCGGCCCTCGAGTTGCGGCGTAAAATCAGTGTTCCACTGTAGGTTCGGTCGGGAGGGGGTGTGCTAATATCGCCTCGCCGCACGCGATTTGGTTCCCTGATCCCCCGCTGCGATGGAGGTTCTGCATGAGCCGTACGGTTCGAATTGTCGCCATTGTTATAGGTGTGCTCATCGTTTTAGTGCTGATCGTGCCATTCCTAATTCCCGTGAATCAATTTCGGCCGACGATCGAGCAAAAGGCTTCCGCGGCCTTGGGGCGAAAAGTGGAAGTGGGGAATCTCAGCCTGTCGCTTCTCAGCGGCGGTATTGGCGCGGACAATCTGTCGATCGCCGACGATCCGAAATTCAGCACCTCGCCATTTCTGACGGCTAAGTCGGTGAAAGTCGGCGTCGAATTGATGCCGCTCATTTTCTCGAAGACGCTGAATGTAACCGATGTCAGCATCGACAGCCCGCAAGTTTCGCTGATTCGTGACGCCCGCGGACAATGGAACTACTCTTCGCTGGGGGCTTCAGCGGCCAAGTCTCAAGCGCAAACGGAGCCGGCGGCTAAACCGTCCGCGCCAACATCCTCTTCGAGTTCTAGTTCCAGCTCTGGTGAGTTCTCCGTGCAAAAACTGGAACTAAAAAACGGCCGCATCACTGTCGGCTCGACTGCTTCACAGAAGCGCAGCATCTACGACAACGTCAGCGTTGTTGCGTCCAATGTTTCGTTGACCTCAAAATTTCCCGTGACCGTTACAGCAGACCTCCCCGGCGGGGGCAACTTTAAAGTGGATGGCACCGCCGGGCCGATCGATGAAACGAACACGGTGCTGACTCCGCTTAGTGCGAAACTGACGGTCAATTCCCTGAATCTGGCCTCGACTGGTTTTCTCGATCCCTCTGCTGGACTTGGCGGCATCCTTGATCTAAACGCTACTCTCGAATCGCAAAAGGGCATTGCGGAGACTAAGGGCAGCGCAAAGCTGTCCAAAGCGGTGCTCATCGCCGGGGGTTCGCCCGCGTCGGAGCCGGTGACGATCGATTTCCATACAAAATACGACCTCACGAAAAACACGGGGGTGCTGGAGGCATCAACGCTGAAAATCGGCAGCGCGGTCGCGACGGTGTCGGGGACGTACGAGGTGCCCGCGGAAGGCGCGATTCTGCACATCAAAGTGCATGGCGACAACATGCCGGCGAAGGATCTGGAGGCATTCCTACCAGCTCTGGGAATCAATATGCCGAAGGGCGCTTCGCTGGAGGGCGGCACGTTGAACACGGATTTGAGTCTGAGCGGTCCGACAGACAAGCTGGTCACGACGGGGAATGTGGGACTTTTTAAAGCGAAGCTGGCTGGATTCGACCTCGGTTCAAAAATGTCTGCAATCTCGTCGCTGACCGGCGTGAAGACGGGAAAAGACCTGGAAATTGAGAAGATGACGACCAATTTGCGCATGGCACCGGACGGTATCCAGGCGAGCAACTTCGACGCGGTGGTCCCCGCGGTCGGCACGCTGGTCGGTGCGGGCACGATCAATGCAAAGAACGCTTTGGATTTCAAAATGGCGGCGACACTGACCGACGCACTGGGTGCGATGGGGAGTCCTGTCGGAACGGCAGGCTCGGCCTTGGGCAAACTCGGCGGCGGGGGTGGCGCCAACAGTAAGTGCAAGAGCCAAACCACCGTTCCATTTCTGATTCAGGGGACGACCTCGGATCCTAAGTTCGTTCCGGACGTCGGCGGCTTGGCGGCCGGAGTGCTGAAGTCTCAGTTGGGGTGCGCTGCCGGCGGATTGGTTCCCGGAGCGAACGGCATTCCTGGCATTCCTGGTGCTGGCGGGGCGGGGCAGAATCCGGCGGACGCGGTGCAGCAGCTCGGCGGATTGTTCAAGAAGAAAAAGCCGCAGTAAGCGTTGCGCAGAAGTTCTTACTCATATCGGAGCGCGGCCATGGGGTCCACGCGCATCGCGCGCCTGGCAGGAATGTAACTGGCACCGAGCGCCGTAAGCATGAGCAGTGCGACCACTACGGCGTACGTCGTAGGATCGGTGGCTTTAACCCCGAACAGTATGCTCGTCAAAAATTGCGTGACGCCGGCCGCGCCCGCCAACCCGATGACGATCCCCGCGCCCGCCAGCAGCAGCGTTTGCTGCAAAACCAGGCGTAGCACATCGCTTTGACTTGCTCCTAAAGCCATGCGCAGTCCAATTTCATTCGATCGCTGGCCCACCACGTAGGACATTACTCCGTAGACGCCAGCCAACGCGAGCCCGACCGCCAAACCGGCAAAGATGGCAAGGAGCAGCGTACGAAAGCGGGGAGCCGCGACACCTTCCGAATTGAGAGCTTCCATCGTTGTGAACTTTACGGGGACATCCGCGGAAAGTTCGTGGATTTTTTCTCGAACTGCCGGCGAAATTGCGCTCGGTTGCATGGATGTCCGCACCAAGATGCTGAGGCCTGTCGCGGGTTGTGGATGTTGCTCGTAGGGCATGTAGATTCCCGGGGACGGCGCGGTCGCGGGGCCGTATTCCCGCACGTCGCCGACGATACCCACGATTTTCATCCCATTCATTGAATCCAGTCCGCAGAAGATCAGGTGGCCGATGGGGTCTTGGTTCGGGAATGCTTGCCGTGCTAGCGCCTCGTTGATGACCGCCGTAAACGGCGCCTCATAGGTATCTCCATCGTTGAAGTCTCTGCCGCGCTGTAGCGGGATCCCGAGAGTGGCAAACGTTGCTGATGAAATGACGGAAAACACAGCTTGAGGGGCGGTGACATTTAACGCTGCGGGTAAATGGTCGATCCAATAGCCGCCGTCCGATGCCGCGTGGCCCGGCGGGGCCATGGCGGCACCCGCATCGAGCACTCCGGGAAGTGCACGGACCTCCGGCAGCAACTGTTTGAAGAATCGCGTAGCGCGCTGTGCACTCACCAGGTCGGAGGCGGGAACGCTGGTGCCGACGACCAGAACGCGCTGCGGCCGAAATCCCAACTCGACATTTTGGAGCGCGACAAAACTTTTGATGAGCAGCCCCGCGCTCGCGACCAATATCACCGACAGCGCAATTTCGGCCACCACCAGCGCTTGACGCATCCGGTCGGCAAGACTCCCGCCTCCAGCGCGTTGCACGCTTTGCTTGAGCGAGGTGTTGAGATCGACGCGCAAGACCTGCAGCGCCGGTGCGAGACCGAAAATCAAGCTCGCCAACAAAGAGATCCCTAGAGTGAATAGCAAAACATTGGGGTCGATGGCAGCTTCGTCGAGCCGCGGCACGTCCGCGGGAGCGAGCGCAACCAGCGTCCGGGATCCCCCAAACGCGAAAGCCAGGCCCACTGCCCCCGCGATCAGTGCCAGTAGCACACTTTCGGTGATCAACTGCCGCACAATTCGGCTGCGGCTCGCTCCCACCGCCGCGCGTATGGCCATTTCCCGAGTGCGCGCAACCGCCTTCGCGAGCAACATATTCGCCAGATTCGCGCAGGCGATCAACAACACCACGCCAACTGCCGCCAGCATCACATAAAGCGTGAGGCGGAAATTGCTGACCATCTCATCGAGGAGTTGCGTGACCGCAACCGTCTTGCCCTTGTTGCTGTCGGGATATTTCTGTTCGAGTCTCGCGCCGATGGCCAGCATCTGGGCCTGCGCCTGTTGCAGTCGAACGCCGTTTTGCAGCCGGGCGACAACGCGATAGTTGTGAGCGCCGCGGGACTCCGTCTCGGGAGCGATAGTGTTCGCCGGATACCAGATGTCGGTGCGGTCTGGAAAACTGAAAGACGGAGGCATCACACCGACGATATCGAGCGTTTTGCCGGCCATATGTAGGGGCTTCCCGAGCGCGTTTGCTGCTTCGCCGACGTGCCGTGCGGCATACGCATAGCTGACGATCGCGGCGCCGGAGCCTCCCGGTTTCGCTTCATCCGCGCTGAACTCGCGTCCGAACTCAGGGCTCACGCCGAAAACGCGAAAAAACTCCGAAGTAACGAGGGTGGCGCGCGCATATTCGGCCGTTGCGCCTGTTGCTGTTCCCGCGGTGGCCGCCGTCTCCCAACTGCCGTAGTACGCCATTGATTCGAACGCCGAGCTTTGGTCGTGCCAATCGTGAAAATCGGGGCTGGATACCTGGCCCTTACCTGCGTCCGCCTTCCAAAAAGATGCCAAGGTCACGATGCGATCCGGATCGTAATACGCTAGGGGTTTCAACAGCACCGCGCGCACCACGCTGAACATCGTGGTATTCGCGCCGATTCCCAGGGCGAGGATCAACACCGCCACCACGGTGAATCCCGGATTTTTCAGCAGCATTCGAACGGCAAACCGTAAATCCTGTAGCAGCGTCTCTATGGCTGGAATGCCGCGTCGCTCCCCATAAATCTCTTTCGTTTGTGTGAGACCGCCAAGCTTGATCAGCGCGTCTCGCCGCGCTTCTTCCGCGCTCATCCCGGAGCGCAAGTTGTCGTCGATGTGCAGTTGCAGATGGCTGTCCATCTCCTCGGCGAAGGCGCGATCGGATCGCTGTTTGTTAAACAAGCCGCCGAGTCGCAGGAACCACGCGCGAAGATGTCTCATGAACGTTCCTCACCCGGCGCCAGGAAACGCGCGAGGATCGAGGTGGTCTGGTCCCATTCTTGCGCTTCCTTCGCCAATTGCTTTCGCCCGGCGCGCGTGAGCCGGTAATATTTCGCTTTGCGATTGTTGTCGGAGTGGCCCCATTCGGAAGCGACGTAGCCCTCTTGCTCCAGTTTTAAGAGCGCCGGATACAGCGTTCCATAGTTCACGGAAAGCAGGTCGCCGCTGGTTTGCTCGATGCGGCGAGCGATTCCGTAGCCGTGCAAGGGTCCCAGGGTCTCCAGCGTCTTCAAAACCATCAATGCCAAGGTCCCTTGCCACACATCAGATTTCGGGGCCATTCACGTTCTCCTATGGGATGCCAATAGTGAGAGTGTCATGGATCCTATGGGAAAGCAATAGGACGATTGCTTTTCGAGACGCGAAACTACGAAACGGCGGAGCGAGGACCGCGAAATGGTGGAGGTGGCACGAAGCGGAGGAGCTAGATTGACGAAACGCCGCGTTGAAGTTGACATTGAGGTCTTTCGGCTATCCCGGTCGGATAGCCTCAGGATGACAAAGCGTGGCCGGGGCTAAACTGGCCGCGGGAAAATGAGGTCGCGGGAAAGGTGGTCGGGGAAAAACTGGGCGGGGACAAAACTGCTCGAAGGAAAAACGTTTCGGGGCGTGTGCTTGACTCTTTGGAAACTTCCCACTAGCCTCGTCCGTCTACCAAAACGGTGTTCCGGGGACCGCGTCCTGCTGCGCCGCCCAAGCGAAGGAGTTCGAATGCATTCTGTCTCCCGTCGAAGTTTGCCCTTTGTGATTGGTTTGACCACACTCTTTCTCTTGCCACCCGCGGTGCCTCGGGTTGCAGCGCAGGGTAGAGAGCCGCAGTCATTCGCGATTCGCGGCGCCACTGTTGTGCCCGTCTCCGGTCCGCGCATTGAGAATGGCACGGTGATCGTCTCGCACGGGTTGATCAGTGCGGTCGGTAAGGATGTCACCTTCCCGCAGGAAACCTGGATCATCGATGGCAAGGGATTGACGGTCTATCCCGGCCTGATTGACTCGTTCACTGACATTGGCCTTGTCGCTTCCGCTTCGCCCGCGGGCGGCGAAAGCGCCGGACGTCCGCAACAAGGGCAACCGCCATCGCAGCAGCAGGCAACATCGCGCGGCCCCGAAGATCGTCCTGGCGCGACGCCCTGGCGGGACGCGGCCGGCGAAGCAACACTCGGCGACAAGCGGGTCGAGACATGGCGCGACGCCGGATTCACCACCGTTGTTTCCGCGCACAAGGGCGGCATCTTTCCTGGCCAGGGCGCGGTGCTTGATCTTGGCGGCCAGCGCAATGGCGACATGGTTGTGAAATCCCCCGTCGCGATTCCGGTTTCATTGCAGCCTGCGGGCAATTTCACGAGTTTTCCCGGGTCGCTGATGGGCACTCTCGGTTACGTTTGTCAGGTTTGGCTGGATGTGGATTGGAGTACCAAAGCCGAAGCGATTTACGACAAGAATCCACGTGGCGTGGCGCGCCCTCGTTACGACCGGACTAACTCTGCGCTCGCGGACGCGCTGGAGGATCACGCGCTTGTTCTGATTCCCGCGAACAATACGGTGGAGATTCGGCGTTCCTTCGAACTGGTGGACCGTTGGCACGTCACCGGGGCGATTTACGGCGGGCAGATGAGCTACGAAGTCGCGGATGAGATCGCGGCGAAGAAACTGCCGGTGCTTGTCGATCTGAAATGGCCGGAAGCGGACAAGGATGCCGACCCCGGCGAAGTTCCTTCTCTTCGCACGCTGCGTCTCCGCGATCGCGCACCGTCGTCGCCTGCGGCACTGGCCAAAGCGGGGGTCAAGTTCGCGTTTTATTCCGGCGGCATCGCTGCGCCGAAAGACATCCTTAAAGCCGCGAAGAAATCCATCGACGCAGGTCTCGCCATGGACTCTGCCTTGCGCGCGTTGACTTTGTCTCCCGCGGAAATTTTTGGTCTTGCCGATCGGCTGGGCTCTATCGAAAACGGAAAGATCGCCAATCTGATCATCGCCGATGGCGATCTGTTCGACGAAAAGACCAAAATAAAATACGTCTTCGTCGATGGCCGCCGATTCACGATACATGAGCCGGAAAAACCGAAGGACCCGCCCAAAGGCGACCTGACCGGGAAATGGAAACTTTCGTATACCACGCCCGAGGGCGCTGAAGAATCGACAGCCGACCTGACGATGGCTCGCGACGGGTCACTTTCCGGGATGGTCAGCAGCAAGCGCGGCACACAGAATATTCTTAGCGGTTCCCTCAGCGGCGATAAATTCACGTTCACCATCAACGTTGTGCTGGACGATGGACCCGCCGACGCGGTGTTTACGGGCACGTTCGATGGCACTACGATGAAAGGCAACATCCACGTGGTCGGAATCGACATCGAGTTTACGGGCGTGAAAGCGCCGGCTCACTCCATCGCTTCGGAGGAATCAAGAAACTCAGAGGGAATCGCCCGATGAATGCTCGGATGAGCATCCCACGTGGGCTTGCCGTTTTCATCGCGATGTTTCTTGTGGCGCTGGCGTCTACAGTGACGTTAGCCGCTAAAGCACCGAGTGTGGCCACCAACGAGCCCGCCCCGATCATTTTGATTCAAAACGCGACGATCCTCACCGTCTCGCACGGCAACATCGAGCACGGCTCAATTCTCATCAGGGACGGCAAGATCGCGGAGGTCGGTCCTTCGATCAAAGCGCCAAAGGACGTGCAGGTAATCGACGCGGGCGGGCAGTTCGTCATGCCCGGAATTATTGACTGCCACTCGCACATCGCCATCGACGGCGACGTGAACGAGGGCAGCATCGCCGTTTCGTCGATTGCCAACATCGCCGATGTCCTGAATCCCGACGATATCGACATCTACCGCGACCTCGCGGGCGGCGTTACGGTTGCCAACGTGCTCCACGGCAGCGCCAATCCCATCGGTGGTCAAACAGTGGTGATTAAGCTGCGCTGGGGTCAGCCGGCGTCGAAGCTTCCGTTTGAAGGCGCCCTGCCTGGAATCAAGTTCGCCCTCGGCGAAAATCCCAAGCATTCGAACTTTGGTGGACGCGGCGCTGCGGCACGTTATCCCGCCACGCGCATGGGCGTGGAAGAAACCATCCGCGGAGCGTTCGCCGAGGCGCGCGACTATAAAGCGACATGGGACATCTACAACAAGCGCACCAGCGCCGGCGAAAAAAATCTGATACCGCCGCGCCGCGATCTGCGTCTCGAGCCGCTCGTCGAAGTCCTGGAAGGCAAGCGCTACGTGCACTCGCATTGTTACCGCGAGGACGAAATCCTGATGCTCCTCCGCGTGGCGAAAGAATTCGGCTTCAAAGTCCGCACCCTTCAGCATGTCTTGGAAGGCTACAAAGTAGCCGATGAGCTGGCCGCCGCCGGGGTGGGCGCTTCCACGTTTTCGGATTGGTGGGCCTACAAGGTCGAAGCCTTCAACGCTATCCCGTACAACGCCGCGCTGATGACGCGGCGCGGCGTGGTCGTCTCAATCAATTCCGACGACGCTGCGGAAGCCACGCACCTCAATCAGGAAGCGGCGAAGAGCATGAAATTTGGCGGCCTTTCGCATGACGAAGCGCTCAAGCTTGTGACCCTCAACCCAGCGATGCAGCTGGGCATCGACAAGCGCGTCGGCTCGATTGATGCCGGCAAAGACGCCGATCTCGTGATCTATAATCACGACCCGCTTAGCGCGTATGCCGTTGTGCAGAAAACATTGGTCGACGGGCGCGTTTATTTCGATCGGCAGCGCGACCTTGCTAACCGCGCAAGCCTCGAAAAAGAAAAGAAGGCGCTCCTCGAAAAGGAAAAGAAAGCCGGAGAGAAAAAGCCGGATGCTGCCGCTCCGAAGCCTGGCGAGGAAAAGCCCAAGCCGCCTGCTGTGGTCGTTTCGCGAGGTGCGCTGTGAACAGCGGGTTCGTTACTCGCGTGCTCGTTTTGGGCACAACGTTGTTCTGTGCCGCGGATGTCGCGTCCACGCAAGCGCCATCCGTCACAACCTATGCGATAACGCATGCCAAAATCTTTACCCTCGCGGGGGCGCCGATCGAAGACGGCATTCTCGTCATTCGTGACGGAAAAATCGCCTCCGTCGGAATCAATGTTGACGTTCCCGCGGGCGCGCAAGTGATCGACGGCAAGGGCTTGCAGGTCTACCCCGGCCTGTTCGATCCGGTTACGCAGATGGGCTTGAGCGAAATTTCGGCGGTCAGTGCCACCGTGGACACCACCGAAACCGGCCTGTTCAATCCAGACGCGGTCGCCGCTGACGCGGTGCTGCCTTCCAGTGAGCACATTCCTGTCACCCGCGCCGCTGGAATCACGGAGGTGCTTGCGGTGCCCGCCAGCGGTGGTTTTGATTCGCGCGGCGCGACCAACCTTCTCGGCGGCCAGGCATCTGCCATTCATCTCGCGGGTTGGACCATCAACGACATGCTCATTAAAAAGAGCGTAGCGATGGTCCTTGATTGGCCAAAAATCGAAACGCAATCTTTCGATTTCGCTACTTTCTCCCGGAAGACGAAACCTTACACCGAAGCCAAACAGGAACGCGACAAGCAGGTCGATGAACTTTCCGACTGGATGGAGAATGCGCGCCACTACGCTCAGGCTTGGGGCCATGGGGGTCCTGCCGAGTATCAGCGCGATCTGAAGCTCGAAGCCCTTGTGCCCGTGGTCCGTGGCGAGCTGCCGGTCCTCGTCTTCGCCAACCGTGCCGGCGACATCCGCAGCGCTGTGGAGTTCTGCGACAAGCAAAAACTCAAGATGATCCTCGCCGGCGGCGCCGAAGCCTACAAGGTGAAAGAGTTGCTGCGCTCCAAGAATATTCCGGTGGTGCTGGGGCCGACGCTAACCGAGCCTCTTGAGGAAGATGACGCTTACGACCGTTTGTTGACGCAGCCCGCTGAACTTGCCGACGCTCGCGTCCGATTTGCCTTCGGCAGCTTCGACAACTCCTTCGCGCGCCGGCTGGGCCAGCAAGCCGCTAACGCCGTAGCCTACGGCCTGCCCTACGACGATGCGCTAAAAGCGGTCACGCTGTATCCGGCGCAAATCTTCGGCCTGGCCGATCAAATCGGCACGCTCGAAACCGGCAAAATTGCCAACGTCATCGTTACCAATGGCGATCCGCTCGAGTTGACCACGGACGTCCGCTACCTCTTCATCAAAGGCCAACTCACGGCCACGGAAAACAAGCACAAGGCGCTTTACGAGAAATACCTCAACCGTCCGGCAGCGAAGTAGGGCACAATCGCGATCCCCGGAGGCACCTGAAACCTTCCTATGCCACTGCCGCTCAAACGCGGGATAGGCTGGTTACGCCCTGTCTCCTGACGCATCGCCTGTGATTTCCCGATCTTTTTCGCCCAACCGGGAAACTTTTCTCGCGATCGCACGTTCCTAGTTATGAGCACATGCGACCCCCTGCCCTCATTTCGGCTTTGGCTTCCGTCCTGGCCGCCGCAACCGCGACGATGCCCGCCTGCGGGCAGGATGCCGACAAAATCGTCAACCAATACATCAAGGCGCAAGGCGGGGTGAAGACTCTGGCGAAGGCCCAGACTGTCGTCATTGAAGGCACCGTCACCAACGCTGCCGACGGCAAGTCGGGGACCTACACGCTCGATACGAAACTCCCCAATCGCTACTACTCTGAACTCATCCTTGGCGACAAGAGCGTGATCGAGGCTTACAACGGCAAATCCGCGTGGCACCAGACGCTCACGGGCGAAATCAACACGCTTGTTGGCCTTCCGGGCACGCAACTCGAGGCGGCCGGGCAGTATTACAATTCGCGTCTGGTGAATACCAAGAAAAACAAGCTGGGGATCGCGTTCGTCGGCCATGCCCAAGTGCGCGGGAAAGATACGCTTCAGATCGAAGTCACCACACCCGCGGGTCTAAAGCGTGAGATCTACTTCGATCCTCAAACTCACCTGATCGTCAAAGAGGCCGCGGCAATCGGCGGCATCGACGAACAGATTCTGTACGCCGATTACCGCTCGGATGGCGGGCTGAAACTTCCGTACAAGATCGAGTTGCATCGCGGCATCGATGCATATGATATCGCCGTGACGCGCGCCGCAGTGAACGCAACCGTTGGCGAGCGTGTCTTCGACTTTCCCAAGAGATCGCAAGTGCAACTCCCCGATTTGAAAGCTCTGTTCAAAGAGATCGACGACAATCAGAAGGCCATCGACAAGATCAAAGAAAACTACGCCGGAACTCGCGCGGAGGAAGAGACGGAATACGACAAGACCGGAAACGTCACCAAGCACGAGAATAAGGAATATGCGTTCTTCTATTTGCACGGCGACGAAATATCCACGCTGACGAAGAAAGATGGCAAGCTGCTAAGCGACGACGAACAAAAAAAGGAAAACGAAAAGACCCAGAAGGAAATTCAGGATATACAGAAGAAAGACGAAAAGAAGGAAGCCAAGGAGGCAAAGGCTAAGGAAGAAGGTAAGGAAAAGAAGAGCGACGAAGACGTGGGCATTGAAGTTTTCTTGCGCGCAGCCCAGTTTGTGAATCCTCGCCGCGAGCGTTTCCGGGGGCAGGATGTGCTCGTTTTTGACTTCGAGCCAAATCCGGAATTCAAGCCCCACAAGATGGTCGAAAAAGTGGTCCACGAACTGGCGGGTGTCATCTGGATCGACGAAAAAGCGCACGACGTCGCGCGCCTCGAAGCCTATTTCCTCGGTGATTTCAGAATCGCCGGCGGCGTGCTTGCGAATCTACAGAAGGGCACGAGTTTCACGTTCGAGCAGGCCTTCGTAAACAACGAGGTCTGGCTGCCAACATATGAAGAAGCTCACGTCGGGGTTCGCGTGCTGCTTGTGAAGGGATTCAAAATCAACGCGGTCACGCGTTACTCCGACTACAAGAAATTCAACGTGGAGAGCGTAGCCTCCATCGGCAAGCCCAAATCGAACACCGACCCCTCTGCACCGGGCGACGGTAGCGCGGATCCACCGGCGTCCAAGCCCGAGTAGTCCCGCTAGGTGTTCATCACCTGCGTGGTTATGTTAGTCCCAGTTAAGATATCTGCGGGAATCTGGCTCGTCGAGAGGGATTAAGGCATTGACGCCAAGCATCAATAAAACCCTGCCTCCGCGAAGTAATTCTGATGCATTGAATCCGCGGAACGATGCATCACCCGTCGCCAGCTACGCATCAAACCCAGTCATGAACACGCCCAGACCCAATCCCAGCCTCACTGCCCGCGAGATAATCGGCGCGTGGGGAAAAATTCTGAGCGGGAAATCACCGATGCTCTCCATCGAGATCACGCGAGAGTGTCCGCTCAGCTGCCCGGGCTGTTACGCTTACGGCGACGCGCACCTCAGCGGCGGAAAAACGCTTAGCCAACTCAGCGATTTCCGCGGGGACACGCTCGTCGATGGCGTTCTCGCCCTGGTCCGCAAGCATCAGCCCATGCAGGTTTCTCTAGTGGGCGGCGAGCCGCTGGTGCGGCATCGCGAATTGAGCCGCATTCTACCTGCGCTCAGCGCCATGAACGTTTTCACGATGGTGGTTACCAGCGGCGTCATTCCAATTCCCTTGGAATGGATGGATCTTCCGCGCACACGCGTTGCCGTGTCTATCGACGGTCTCCCCGAGCATCACGACATCCGCCGCAAGCCGGCGACTTACGAGCGCATCCTGAAAAATATTGAGGGACGCAAGGTTAACGTTCACTGGGTCATCACTCGTCCGATGCTCGAACGCGCCCGCTACCTGGAAGAGTATATTTCCTTCTGGAATGAGCGCCCTGAAACAGACCGCATCTGGGTCAGCCTCTACACTCCCCAAATCGGCGAGCAAAGCGCAGAAATGCTCACGCCCGATCACCGCCAACTCATCGCCAACGAATTGCCGTTGCTCAGCAAAAAGTTTCCGAAGCTCCTAATGAACGCCGGCATGGGCCGCGCCTTCGTCAATCCACCCAGCAGTCCGGGCGACTGTCTTTTTGCCAAGATGTCGGTCAACGTCTCCGCCGACCTCGAAACGCGTGTTGAGCCCTGCGTCTTTGGAGGCGCACCGGACTGCTCGCAGTGCGGATGTGCCGCCAGCACCGGCTTGCATTGGCTTCGCACCGCAAAAATCGCAGGCCCGCTGAAGGTTGGCCATTTCGTCGAAAGCTCCGTCGCTATCGGTTCGCTCGTCAATCGAGTCAAGCGACGCGCAATCCATCCTTCTCGGTGGGGTTCGGGTGGTCCTCAAGTCGGAAACAAATCCGAGTTGGTACAGATCGCGTCCTGATCGTCGCCCAAGCGACCCGCTGGTGTTAGCATTAGGGGCCGAATCAGCGGAGGACGAATTGAGTCGCGCATTCATTGTAATTCTTATCGTGCTTTTCTTGGCTGCGATCCCTGGGGTCAGTGCGCAATCGACCGCGCCCAGTGGCGGTGCATCAACGACGCCCCTTCATGTCGTCGTGGCTGGCCTCACGCACGGGCACGCCGACGGATTTTTCATGCACGTCAAAGACCGTCACGACATTGAAATCGTCGGCATCGTCGAGGCGGACCGAAAAATATTCGATCGCTACGCGGCAAAATTCGCCCTGCCCGTGAACCTCTGGCACGCTGACCTCGATGAAGCGCTTACGACCACTCACCCCCAGGCAGTGCTGATATACACCAACACTTTCGACCATCGCCGGGTCGTAGAAATCTGCGCAAAGCACGCCATCCCGGTAATGATGGAGAAGCCGCTAGCCGTGAGCATCGAAGATGGTCGCGCCATCGAACGAGCGGCGCGCGCAGCCAAAATCCCTGTCCTTGTAAACTACGAGACGACCTGGTACCGCAGCAACCACGCCGCCTATGATCTAATCCACCAAAACGCCTTAGGCGAAATTCGCAAGGTGGTGGTCCACGACGGCCACCAGGGCCCCGCAAAAATCCACGTCCAACCAGAGTTCTTCGCGTGGCTCACGGATCCCAAACTCAATGGCGCCGGCGCGCTATTCGATTTCGGCTGCTACGGCGCGGACCTGATGACCTGGCTGATGGACGTCCGTCGTCCCGACACAGTCACCGCTGTGACCCAGCATTTTCAGCCCAGCTCCTATCCCCGCGTCGATGACGAAGCCACTGTCGTGGTCACCTATCCCAAAGCCCAGGCGATCTTTCAAGCTTCGTGGAACTGGCCCTTCGACCGCAAAGACATGGAAGTCTACGGCGAAACCGGCTACGTCATCACCGTTAAACGCGACAATCTGCGCCTGCGCTTGCCCAAGAAAGACGATGAAGAGTTAGTCGCCGCCAAGCCGGTCCCGGCTCCGCTCGACGACTCGATCTCTTACTTGCGAGCGGTTGTTTTGGATGGCCTGAAACCCGTAGGCCCCTCCTCTCTCGAGACCAACCTCGTTGTAACCGAAATCCTCGACGCCGCGCGTGAGTCTGCAGCGTCGGGAAAAACAATCCGTCTCAAGACGGAATAGGAAAGAAAGCCGGGTGGGGTGCACCGCGTGGCGATCGTGCGCGTCGCTTTTTTACCAGCGTCTCCGTGAACGCGCTAGCGTGCAGGCGCAACCGCATCCAACACTTCACGCACTTTTTCAACCAGCGCGTTCGGCGTAAAAGGTTTCTGCAAAAAGGACACTCCCCGCTCCAGCGTCCCGCCCTGCGCAATGACGTTATACGTATACCCCGACATATAGAGCACGCGCACCGCCGGGTGCAGCGTCACAATCCGCTTCGCCAATTCCCGCCCGCTGATTCCCGGCATGATCACGTCCGTCAGCAGCAAATGAATCGTCGCACCATTGCTTTCCGCGAAGCGCTCCGCTTCTTCCGCGTTCCGCGCCTCTACCACGGTATATCCTTTCGACGCCAAAACCGTCCGCGTTAGCTCCCGCAAATCCGGCTCATCTTCGACGAGCAGAATCGTCTCGGTTCCCGTTTTCACACAATCTGGAAGCTTCGTTTGCGACGACTGTAGCGCCTCAAGTGGTTCATCGACGCGCGGTAGATAAACCTTGAACGTGGTCCCACGGCCCGGCTCGCTGTAGACCCAGACATATCCACCGCTCTGTTTGACGATGCCGTAGACCGTGGACAAGCCGAGTCCAGTTCCGCGCCCGCTATCCTTCGTTGTGTAGAACGGCTCGAAAATGTGCGCGACCGTCTCGGCGCTCATTCCCGTCCCGGTGTCGCTCACCGCCAGCATCACGTAGCGCCCAGGGCGCACCGAGGCGTGATCCCGCGCGTAGGCCGAATCAAGCTCCACGTTGGACGTCTCCACAATCAACCGTCCGCCGTCAGGCATCGCGTCGCGCGCATTCACGACCAGGTTCATGATGACTTGCTCGATTTGCCCGGGGTCGGCCTTGATCGCTCCCACAGTCTTGTCGGCGACCGTGAGCATCTCGATGTCCTCGTCCATCAGCCGCCGTAGCAATTTATCCAGCCCTAGGACGATGCCATTGAGGTCGAGCACCTTGGGTTGCAAAACCTGCCGCCGGCTGAATGCGAGCAATTGCCGCACCAGGCCCGCCGCTCGCTCCGATGCATCCTCGATGCGTTCGACGTCGGCCTTCAACTCCGGCAACCCCTTCGCGCGCATCAGCGCCAGTTCCGTGTACCCCTTGATGATCGTCAGCAAATTGTTAAAGTCATGCGCGATACCTCCGGCGAGTCGTCCCACCGCTTCCATTCGCCGGGCCTGCTGGAGTTGCGCTTCGAACTGCTTTCGCTCGGTGATATCGACGATGATTCCTTCCATCAGCGGATGCGAATCGCTTCCGGGAACCACGACCGCCGTGTCGCTCACCCAAATCACGCGTCCATCCTGACAAATCACCCGATACTCCGCCTGGAATTTTTCGCCACGCTTGCTGGCTGCTTCGGCTGCGTGGACGACCCCGTGATCTTCCGGATAGACGTGGTGCATCCACTGCCGCGAACCCGCCAGCCAGTCATCCACGGCGAACCCAAACATCGTCTCAACTTGTGGACTCACGTACAGCCACTGCCCGTCGCTGCCCAGTTCCGCGATGTAGCTGATCGCGGCGACCTGTTCGACCAGCGTACGGTACTTCGCTTCCGCTTCTTCGCGAAATTGCTCGGCGCGACACCGGTCGGAAATATCCCGTCCGACGATCACGACACCGCGATCCGGTAGCATCGTGACGCTCATCTCCATGGGCAAGGGTTGACCGTCACGGTGGATGGCCAGGGACCCGAACCACTTGCCATCTCGCTGCAAGGCGCCACGGATTTCGTGTTCGACCGATCTTGCGCCCCTCGCCGCATGCATCTCCACTAAAGGTTTGCCGATCATGGTCTCGGGTTTGGCATGTCCCATCACTCTTGCGAAGGCTGCGTTCACGTAGGTGTATTTCCCCTGTGGCGATACGATGGCCATTCCATCCATCGCAGAATCCATTGCGAGGGTGTCGCGTTCCACCAATTCGGCGGTCTTCGCCTCGCGGTATTGACTGACGCCGAAGCGCATGGCGTAACAGAGAATGGATGTGCCGAGAAGCAGGAAGCCTATCCAGCGCCACTCCGCCCCAAGCTGCGCGACCACGGCCAGCACGATCAAGGGAGCAAGAGCCATCATTACGTTCTTGATTGCCAGCGTAGCGAGCGTTTTGCTTCCGGGGCGCGCCATTTTCTGCGCAATAGCAAGGGGCTCGACGGGCTCAGCAGGCTCTTGCCATCGCGCTGCCCAGATCGCGCACGCGAGAAATGGCAAGGACCATCCGAGGTCGTACCACGTGCCTGAAGGCACGTTATGGACGGTCTGCATGTAGTCGGCGGTGCCTGACGAAATCGCGTTGATCAGCAGGAACACGGTCATGCCGCCGTAGAGTGTGCGCAGCCGCGTGGTGTGCGCGCCTAGCATGGCAATCGCGGCGGCTACGGTTAAGCCCACATTGATGAACTGATAGATCCGGGCCATGGACAGGTCGGGACCGGGGCCGCTGACTCCACTCAACAACTGCACGTAGTACAACCCAAAAAAAGCGGAGAAAAATACGATAGCGACCTGCAGGGAATCGAGCACTGTCTCCGCGTCGAAACTGGGGGAGTCTTTCTCCTTGTCCAGAAACAAAGCAATCGCGAAGAATACTCCCTGCGAATCAAACAGGATGCGGACGGGGGAGAGCGCGGGGACCGGCGCGTGCAGCCAATTTTCGTAATACATCCAGCCCAGGTTGGCGACTCCCCACATCGCCAATCCCAGCCCGATCAATCGCCAAAAGGGCCGAGTCAGCCCGCGTCCGCGCAGCGAGGCGCCGAACGCCATGGCGCTCCCGATGGCACACGCGACCAGCTGCAGGAGGTTTGTAAGCAGCGAGCCGGCCGACGACGTCCCCAGAAACAGGATCTCGCAAATCTGCAGTCCGATGACAAAAACCGCCACTATAGGCAGCTGGCGAGACATCCAAGGTGCTCCTTCTATCCCCTGTCACCAAAGTGTTAAGGCTCAATTTTAGTGCACATTTCGTGGCACAACGGGCGGAGCTTCGCTTGCGATACGCAAGTCTAAACCTCCATGCACCCTTACATTTGAAAGGCTACCGTTGGGAGGGTCAAATGCCGCAGGGCTCCGCGGACTCCGCCCTGCGCTACAGGCGGTGCTGGGAGCGCGGTTCCTGGCTGGCGCAAAAAGGTAGCACAGGCACTCCTGCCCGTGCAGGTGTCAACGAGCGCGAGGGTTTCGGCGCCCCTTGTCCCCGACGACAGTCCCGCTAACCGCGCGCCTAGGTTACTCTTGGTCTACGCGCCCGCCACTTCGCAACATTCTGCGGCAAAATAGAATCGTGGCAACCATTCACAATTCCATCCACCAACGCGTCTCGCTGCCGGCGCGCATTGCCAAACGGGTCCTCGTCCTGGCCGAATCCAGAAAGACCAGCGCAAGTCGTGTGCTTGTCGACCTGATCGAAACCGGACTCAGGGCCAAGGAAGCCCAGCACCAGCGTTTCTTCGAAATCACCGACCAGCTAGCCGAAACCAGCGACCCAGCCGAACGCAAACGCCTACAAGAAGAACTAGCCCGCATGACCTTCGCCGAGTAGTTGTAGCGGCCGCCGACCGCTCGCCCTGAGATTCGAAGGGTGGCCGGCGCTTCGTGCCCCTCGGCGCCGGAGCACCCGTTGGAATTGTCCTATGTAGGACGCGCTAGCGTCCCTCGAACGGGTAGCGGTCTTGCGCTTGTACGGCAGCCGCGACTTTGCGTCGCAGTGCGATCGTATCCACAGCCCCACGCTTGCCAAACCGCTTCAAAACCGCCATCTGCGTGGTGAGCATATCGCCCTCGTGCACCGCGGCAATCGCCCTCTTTGCTTCATGTTCCAGGCGCTCTGCCGCGTCCGCGATAAAGACCCTGGCCGCATCGATCATCACGGAGGACGCTGCTTCGCCCTTCGCCGCCGCAGCTTTCTGCGCACGCAACAAGCACGATTCCATCGCGTACACTTCCATCACTATGTTTGACAGCGCCCCAATCAATTCCTGCTCGTCCGCCAACTTTTCGCGGAATTTCTGCACCGCACCGCCCGCTGCCTGCAAGAACATTTTCTTCGCATTGGCTACCACGCGCGATTCCTCTGCCAGCACTCCTTTAGGCGCTTCTTCAAACGACGGGCCAGCCAGTATTTCGTCGGCGAGCTTCATCGCCGCTGGAATCAGGGCGAGCTGTCCGCCCATCGCACGCTTCATCAACATCTGGATGATCAGCATGCGGTTGATTTCGTTGGTACCCTCGAAAATCCGGTTGATGCGCGAATCCCGGTATGCCCGGCACACAGGGTAGTCCTCGTGAAATCCGTACCCGCCGAAGATCTGCACTGCTTCATCGACCACAAAATCCAGCATCTCACTCCCATACACTTTCGCGATGGAACTCTCGATCGCATACTCTTCCAGCACTTTCATCGTGCTCTGGATCTTGTTTACCCCGACCTGCGAGGGGTCGCCACCTGTAGCCGAAGCCGCCGCCATCGCTGACTCGATATTTCCCGCGCTCCGGTACACCATCGACTCCACTGCGAAGAGCTGAATGGCCATCTCAGCCAATTTTTCCTTCATCAAACCAAACTCGCCGATCTGCTTCCCGAAGGCCCTCCGCTCCTTCGCATACTTCGACGCGGACATCAGCACGTGCTTCGATCCGCCAACGGCCGAAGCCCCCAGAGTGAACCGGCCCGCATTCAGGACGTTGAACGCCACAATGTGCCCGCGACCTATTTCATGCAGCACGTTCTCTTTCGGCACTTTGCAATTTTCCAGGAAGACCGGCGTTGTCGAGCTTCCATGAATTCCCATCTTGTGTTCTTCGTTCCCGGGCTTGCACCCCGGAAAGGCCCGCTCGACGATGAACGCCGTGAACTTCTCACCGTCGATCTTGGCAAACACGATGTAGAGGTCGGCGAATCCGCCGTTGGTGATCCACATCTTCTGCCCGTTCAGGATGTAGTGCGTGCCTTCCCTGTTCAGTTCCGCGCGTGTCAGCGAATTCTGCGCGTCCGAGCCCGCCTGCGGCTCCGACAGGCAGTACGCCCCGATCATCTCCGCCGAGGCCAGCTTCGGCAGGTATTTCTTCTTCTGCTCTTCGGTCCCGAAATAAACGATCGGCAAGGTGCCAATCCCCGCATGCGCCCCGTGCGTAACAGCGAATCCGCCATAAATCGATAGCTTTTCGGTCAAAACCGTAGTTGCGATCTTGTCCAGCCCCGCCCCGCCGTACTCTTCGGGTATGCACCCGCTCATGATCCCGAGTTCCGCGCCCTTCCGCACCATCTCCGCCATCAACCCAGGCTTTTTGTTCTCCAGTTCCTTCACCAGCGGCATGACTTCCTTGGTCACAAACTCCTCGGCTGTCTGCCCGATCAATTTCTGATCATCCGTAAGGTCCGCGGGAGTAAACACATCCTGCGGCAACGGCGAATCCAGCAGAAAACTTCCCCCCTTTGCTGCGGGTTTGTTCAAGGTTGCGGTAGCCATCGATATTCTCCTTCGTTTCAGCGGCCAGACATGGGGTGTCCAGGGAACCAGCGGAATATGATCTTACGCCCGGATCCAACCCCCAGCAATTCCACACGTCGATGCGATTCCGTACCAACTCCAAAAGTCACTGAGCCAGCCAGTCCACTCCGCGACCTCTGTGTCCGATCTCTGTGAACTCTGCGTTAAGTCCCCTCTTTCTCTTCTTTTCCTCTTCCAACTTCGAATCTCCAATCTCCAACTTTCAACCTCCGCATCACCTTATCCCCCATGCCTTCCGAAAAGGCTATAGACCAAAAGTCCCAAAACCAGCAATGTCACAAAAACATAGGTCCAGTCCCGTTCGTAGAGAAACGCAAAGAACGAAAACGCCACACGCGCCACCGGCGTAGCAATCAAAACCAGCAACCCCAACTGAATCAACCCTCGCCCGCTAAACGACAGCGCCTCGTGGAAAATCCCGGAAATCGTTCGCAAGTCTCCAGGCTCTCCGTGAAACGCGCGATAATCAGTTGCTGGAACGCGATGCCGCGTCACATATAACCCCCCACCCACAAACACGATCGCGGCCGACAACAGTACGCCCGTTCGCAGCAAGGCACCCATAATCTCGTCCATCTTCTGATCCGACCGGTGAACCGTCGCTTCGCCCATGGCTTCCTTGTCTGCGGCCGTTGTTCCTGTCACTACAATCTGCCTGTTAAGCCGCTGTAAATCATCTCGATCGCCAAAACTCCAATGACGCCGCTAAAGACGTATCGTAGGACTTTTACATTTGCTCGCGCCAGCACCCGAGCCCCAGCCAGCGATCCCAACAAAACCCCCAGCATCACCGGCATCGCCAATCCCGGATCAATATATCCGCGGCTCAAATAAATCCCCGCGCTAGCAGCCGCAGTAACCCCAATCATGAAATTCGAAGTCGTAGTCGAAACCTTGAACGGCAGCTTCATTGCCTTATCCATCGCCAAAACCTTCACCGCGCCCGACCCAATCCCCAAGAGCCCCGAAAGCACTCCCGCCACAAACATCATCGCGAAGCCCAGCGGCACGCCGCGCACATGATAGCTCTCCAACCTATGCTCGCCCGGGAATGTGCCGTCCATCCGCAACCACGTCGCAATCCGATCCGGTGGCTGCTCCTTCATCTCATGCTGCCCTTCCCGAAGTGATGCGTAAGCCGAATAAATCAGCACCAGTCCAAAAATTACGGCAATAACGGACGCGTGGAGATACAGCGCCAGCCCGGCACCCGCCAACGCTCCAATCGTGGTCGCAATTTCCAAGAACATACCCACCCGGATGTTCGAGTAGCCCTCTTTCACATACGCTGCGGCCGCACCGCTCGAAGTCGCAATCACCGACACAAGCGCCGCCCCGATCGCGTATTTGAGATCCACATGGAAAACCAGCGCGAGCAGCGGCACGATCACGACGCCTCCGCCCAGGCCAGTCAGTGCGCCCAGGAATCCCGCCAACAACGAACCCATTCCGATCAGGGCCGTAAACTCGACGGTATTCAATAGGACCTCGCTCGGTTCTTGCTTGCCGGATGCTTACGGGTTTGCGCCAGTGTTGGAATCCTTGAAGGATACGAGCAAAAAGCTGGAGCGCGTGCCGAGAAAATCCACGATTCGGCGATGCGTCCCCGCTGGAAGCCACACCACATCGCCCCCGTGCAGAAAAGAAGTGTGCTCGCCGGCAAGATTCACATCCAGAGCGGCATTCGTCAACGCCACGAGCAGGGCGTTCTGTTTTGGCGTCGCGTCTACGTAGTCACGTCCTCCCGAAACCGTGATCACGTCAACCCGCAATTCGCCCGTCTCGAAGTACGGCAGGTCATCGTCAGCAGCTTCCACGGCGGCTCTCTTGCCCGTTGCTGCCTGCGGGCACGCCAGAGGCCCCTGGACAATTTGTTTGCACACGTTTCGAGCGGTGCCTTGCGGCTTCGCCAATTCCATGGTGACGCTCCGGAACACCACTCCCGCATCGGTTCGCAACGCGTGCGCGAATCCCCCCTGTGTATACGTAACTTGCCCATCTTGCAGATTCAAATAAGTCTCGGGTTTCCCAACCACCGCATTTTTAACGTCGGTGGCTCCCAGGCTAACGGCCAAGAAGGGCAGTTCGTGTTTGTGAATCAGAGTCGCATCCAGAGGCGGCACCGACACGCTGTATACACGCACGAATTCGTTTTGCAAAAGGCTTAGATGGTGCGGCTCGTCGCTCAGCGGAACCACTTCTTTTTGTACCGCATTGACCTGGCCGGCCAACGCATCTTGCGGTGTCGGCTCTTGGGCCTTCGAGTTCTGACCTGCGGAATTTTGCTGGGATGGCGGGGCCGGAGCGGACGTCTGTGCGTCAGAGTCCCGCGCGCCGTTGTGGCCCGACGCTGGCAGAGTCGCGGAAACAATCGCGGCCACGCCTAGGTCAGCGAAAATCGGTGATGATTGCGCGTGAAAGGCTGGTCCGAGCAATATAGCGCACGACACATACAGGGCTGGTTTCATGGTCAAGGAATCCTTATTACGTAGCACAAGCACTCTTGCCTGTGCTCGGTGTACGCACGACCGACACTGATGATGACCAACGCGCTCCCAAGGGCATGAAGGATGAAACGCACCGCTGAGGCACCGCGTTGCGTCAGGTTCGCTCGAATATACCCACGGCGCCCATGCCCCCGCCAATGCACATGGTGACCATGCCGTATCGCGCATCCTTGCGCTGCAAATCGCGGATCAGCGTAGCCGTGAGTTTCGCGCCGGTACAGCCCAGCGGATGACCCAGAGCAATTGCGCCGCCGTTGGGATTCACTCGCGATGCATCGAGCCCCGCTTGTTGGATCACCGCCAAGGATTGCGCCGCGAACGCTTCGTTCAGTTCGATCACCGCAATATCGGCAAGGGAAAGCGCCGCCAGCTTAAGCGCTTTTGGAATTGCGAATACAGGACCCAAGCCGAACTCTTCGGGTGGGCATCCCGCGGTGGCATACGCGACGAAACGCGCGAGCGCCTTGAGCCCGAGCGACTTTGCCCGCGTGTCGCTCATGAGCACGCAGGCCGCAGCGCCATCGCTCATCGGCGAGCTGTTTCCAGCCGTCACCGTGCCCGTCACGTGAAATGCAGGCTTGAGCTTCGCGAGAATCTCAAGTGACGTGTCCGCACGAGGCAGTTCGTCGCGGTCGAAAGTAAATGTCTGGGTAGCTGCTTTAGCCGCCGCTGCCTTCACGCCGCCACCTCGCGAAGAAGCGGGCCCTCCCGCGGAAGCGCCGTTGCCATTTGCAGGCACCGCCGTGATCTTTACCTCGACCGGAATCGTCTCATCCTTGAAGTTGCCCGCGGCAATCGCTGCAATCGCCTTCTTGTGCGACTCCGCTGAAAACTGATCCGCTTGCTCGCGAGTAATGCCGAATTTGCGCGCGATATTCTCCGTGCCCAATCCCATATTGATGTACGCGTCTGGGTAGTGATCGACGAGCCAGGGATTCGGCGAAATTTTGTTCCCGCCCATGGGCACCAGCGACATGGATTCGGTCCCACCGGCTAAGATGACCTCCGCCGAGCCGCCACGTATACGCTCGGCCGCCAGCGCAATCGCCTGAAGTCCCGAGGAGCAGAATCGATTGATGGTCATCGCCGAGGTTTCCACCGGCAGTCCGGCGCGCAACGCCGCAATGCGCGCCACGTTCATACCTTGCTGACCTTCAGGCATCGCGCACCCAAGGATCACGTCGTCGATCTCCTTCGCGTCCAGACCAGGAACGCGCGCCAACGCCTCCTTGATGGCGAGCGCCGCCAAATCGTCGGGGCGTGTAGAACGCAGCGAACCCTTGTAGGCACGGCCCACGGGAGTACGGATAGCGGATACGATCACGGCTTCAGGCATGGCGACCTCGCAACAGGGAGATTGACCTCTTCATTGTTCAGCCGCACTCATCATAAAGCAACTAGGCATAAGGGCGCTCTGTAGGCGTTGTCCGCATACCCGAAGCCACCTCTTGTTTCCTCTGAAGGAAAGGGCTATACGTGAGGGAGAACTGCGGCATGCGGTTAACTGAAGAATTTTCAGGGAGAAAGAATGCGCAAGAATGCGATCGTTCGTCTGCTGCTGCTCGTGACATTAGGTCTGCCGCTGATCGGCTGTCAAGATACCAAAGCCCGCCAAGAAAATGAGCAACTCAAGGCGCAGGTCGCCGAACTGCAGAAGGAAAATGCGGATCTAAGCGGCCGAGTGGATGGATTGGCCAAGGAAAACTCCGCGCTGGCGAGCGAGAACGAAAAGCTCAAGGCGGCCAAGACGTCCAAGACGCCCCCTAAGAAATCGTCGAAAAGCAAGCACAAGCGCCGTCGCACGGTGAATAGTTAGACGAAATCCGCTTGGCATACAGATGAACCCTCGCTGGTGCGGCCGCCGGCTTTGTGGATGAATTGGGCTGTTGAAGGTTGTATCGACGGCGGCCCAACCATTCCCGTCGTCGACTTCGAACTCGGCGCCGCCGCCGGCGCCCACCATCTCACTGTCATTCCAAAAAGACTAAACACTGGCTTGGCACTTAGGACGCAAATAATTAATAAAAATAAACGTTGAAATGGATGCTTGGGTACAGTAAAAGCCGAATGTTCATTCTCGCGGGCCGTGCAGCGACGGGGTCGTTCCGTCTGCGCTAGGGGTAGCGGTTGCATGGGCTTGGCTTGTTCCACCTAGGAGGCTTTTATGGTACGCAAACCGTATGCGTATGCTTGCGTTGTGGTGTGTTTGCTGGTGCTGAGCTTTGGGGTTCCGGTGGCGGCGCAGGTAAATACGTCGACGCTGGTAGGGGTCGTCACCGATCAACAAGGTCTCCCGGTGCATGGCGCGAAGGTGACTGCGACCAATGCGGACAACGGCGCGGAACGCAGTACCCTGGCGGACGATAGCGGGCGCTATACCCTCGTTGGCTTGCCGCCCGGGCAATACAAAGTGATGGTGGACGGCGGCGCGAATTTCTCCGTGCTCGAGAACAACGCCGTGGTCGTGACCGTTGGAGAGGTCGCCACTTTCAATGCCCAGTTACAGCTGCGCGGAATAACCCAAACGGTGACCGTGACGTCCGAGACGGCAAACGTCGAAACCACCAAGACGGAAGTTTCCCAGGTAGTCGACGAGCGGAGAATCGACAACTTGCCCATCAACGGGCGCAACTACATTAACTTCACTCTGACCAACTCGCAGACCACGCGCGACGTGGCCCCAACGATTGGTCCGGCTCCAACCAGCGGGTTGAGCGTCGGCGGACAGCGAGCGCGTTCCAATGAGGTCAGCGTGGACGGCGCGGACGCCGTGGACAATTCCATCAACGGGATCCGCGCGACCGTGTCGCAGGAGGCGGTGCAAGAGTTCCAGCTAATTCTGGGCGATTACAACGCGGAGTACGGCCGAGCGACCGGCGGCGTGATTAACATCGTGACCAAGAGCGGCGGAAATCAAATGCACGGCGATGTGTTCGGATATTTGCGCAACAAGTCCTTCCAGGCGCGCAATGCATTTTCGGGACAAGTGGACCCGGCCACAGGCGAGCTCATTCCAACCAAGCAGGCGTTTACACGCGTACAAGCCGGCGCAACCATCGGCGGGCCGATTGTAAAGGACAAAACGTTTTACTTTTTTTCTTACGAAGATACGCTGCGCGAAGAGACCGGATTTTCGAGCATTGGAGAGGCACAGGGCGGCGGGGGGCCTTGGGGATTGACGCCGGTGACGCTGCCGACGCCTGGGGGGCTGCTGCCGGTGCAATTGACGGCGTCGCAAGCCAGCACAGTACAAACACTGTTGACGAGCGGGATTCCGGCCTATCAGACATTGGCCGTGCAATATGGAGCGCTGCTAGGGTCGGCGTCCAGCGTCGCATTGAACAAACTGGATTTCGGAGCGGTCGCGGCATCTTTGTCTGGCGGGAGCTTGAATCCGGGACCGGGAGGGCAATTCCCCGTGCCGGTGTCGTGCCCGTTGGGCCAAACGGTGAATGCAGTGGTGTGCAGCGGATTTGCGGCCGTGGGGCCGGGGGCCTCGATTGTGCCCGCGGGCGTGGTGCCGCTACCGGCTTCGTTCAAGGGGCTGAATTCGTTACGAGGAAATTTTCCGGTTACCGAGAAGACCAGCTTGTGGTCCGGCAGATTGGACCAGAAGTGGAACAACCGCAACAGTTCGTTCTTGCGCGTTGGGGTGTCGCCTTCTTTGGTGACAGGCATTCAGTCTACGGCGCAGAACCAGGTCTTTGGGCAGAATGCTGGGTCGCGAACGGGCGTGAACCAGTCGCGCGACATATCGGCAGTTTTTCAGCATGACACCATCGTTAGCGATACGTCGTTCAATGAATTTCGATTTCAGTTTGCGCGGCGCGGACTGCACTTCGGGTACTCGCAGCTTCCTGGCGGAAGCGATATCGGCGTGAACATTCCGGGTTACGCCTATTTTGGGCGCGAGCCGTATTCGACGGTGGACCGCATCGAGCGAAGATTTCAGTTCACGGATAATGTCACGCTGGTGCGCGGGCGGCATACATTCAAGATGGGCGGCGACTTCAACCTGGTGCAGCTGCGTTCAGGAAAGGCGCAGATTTTTGAACTGGACTATGGGGGCGACGTAAATTTCGGCGGGCTAGCGGTGTCGAATTTCGGGCTGCCGGATTCGGTGACGTTGCCGAGCGGGCAGACGGTGCAATTGTTCGGCGCGACGGGATTGCAATCGTACGGCCTGGGCATTCCAACAACCTACATTCAGGGAATCGGGCAATCGAATCAGCCGTTCGACAACATCCCGTTTGCAGTTTTTGCTCAGGACAGCTGGAGGGTGTCGCGAAAGCTCACGCTGAATTATGGGTTGCGGTATGACGTGGAAATCACGCCGTTGTTTGCAGCCGCGACGCCGTTAAACGCCGCGGCCGAGAACGCGCTGGGTGTGAGAGAAGGAATTCCCAGAGACAACCATAACGTAGCGCCGCGCTTTGGAATCGCCTGGGATCCGAAGGGCGACGGGAAAACGGTCGTGCGGGCGGGCTACGGGCTCTTCTACGATCACCCGTTGCTGGCAATTGCGTTTGATTCGGCTACCGCGGATGGCGGTCGGTCGGTGCAGCTAATTTCGGCTGGCGGGAGTTCGTCGGCGTGCGGCTTGGTTCCCGGTGCGGGCATCTGCGGAGGATTGGATTCCCCCACGAATCTCAATGGGTCGACGATTTTTCAAGGCGTGCTGAACGCTCTGCCGAGCATGGCGTACTTGCCGAATCAGCAGCGCTTCGATCCCTTTGCGCCCACTTCGTTGTTCGCGAATCAGAACTATTTGACTGCGGGATTTCCGCTGCCGATTCTGCCGTTCGTGCTGCCAGTGGCGAAGAATTTTCAATTTGGATATGCGCAGCAGGCAAACCTGACGATCGAACGCGAAATCGCCGGGTCGTGGAAAATAAGCGTCGGGTATCAATACACGCGCGCCTTGCACTTGTACCGCCCGGTGGATATCAACTCAACGAATCCGCAATTGCTGACGCAGAATCTGGCAAACGCCGATGCCGCTGGGCTAGGCTTCACAAGCCCGGTGACCGTAGTTGCGCCGGCGGGAAACGTGGCGCCGACGGCTTCGACGTGCGGGGTTGGCGTGATTGCGCCGAGTGTTCTCGGAAAACTTGGCGGTTGTCCGGGGCCGTTAGCGCCGTTGAACGGACAATATGTGAGCACACCGGCGTTTTTTAATTTCTTCAGGCCCTCCGGACCGAATCCCTCATTCGCGGCGTTGGTACCCGGTGGTTACTCGACGCAGGTGAAGCTTGCTGGACTTGCCGGATATCCCGTCGGATTGGGAGTACCGGTGGCGTTCAATAGCGTGGACGCCCAGCTTTCGGATGGAAATTCGATTTATCACGGATTGACGGTGAACGTGCAGAAGAGGTTCGGGCACGGATTCGAGTTGTTGTCGAGTTACACGTGGTCGCACACCATTGACGACTCCACGGACTTGCAGTCGCCGCTCGAGCCTCAGGACAGCCGTTTTCCATTTTTCGAGCGAGGCAATTCGGATTTCGATCAGCGCCACCGGTGGGTGACTAGCGGCGTATTTCAAGCGCCAGGAGCGCACAGCGGAGATTCCGCGTGGAAGCGAGTGGTCGCGGATTTCACGGTCGCGCCGATTATCGAACTATCTTCCGGACGGCCTTACACGGTGATTACCGGGACCGATTATCGTCTCGACTTAGGCGCGTCGAACGGGAGACCCTCGGTAGGCACGAGCGGGCCGACTGCCACTTCGGCATTTTTGCCAAACGTGACGTTTGCGTTGCCCAGTACATGTTTGACCGGCAGCGGAGCGTCTTTCTCCGTGCCGGGAATTACCCCGCCGGCCGGGTGCATTGGGAGTCTGGGACGAAACACGTTTGTGACGCCGAGATTTTTCCAGTTTGATTTGCGTTTGTCGCGCCAGTTTCCGCTGGGCGAGCGATTCAAGCTGGACGCCATTGCGGATGCGTTCAACCTGACCAACCGGCTGAACGTCGCCGCGGTCAACCAGCTGTGCGATCCCGGCTCGGGCTCGACTTGCAGCGCCGGCCAGCCAACGGCGGCTTACGACGCGCGTCAATTTCAATTTGCGCTGAAGCTGGTCTGGTAGGTAACCCGCCAGCGGGCGTCCGAAAATCCGATCACCATTCGAGTACCATGAGGACTGCGCCGTAGCGCGCCCTCTTCTTTTTTGCACCCGCCATTTTCAGAAACGCGCCGGTGCGCGTAAAGTAGTCGTATCGATTGCCGTAATCGTAAGGATACTGAAAGGGATGAAATCGGCCGCTGAATCAAGCGGCCGAAAGGAACTATGAACGGTGCGTTGATTGGAATCGCGATCTTGCTGGCGGCGCTGGTGATCTGGCTGGTGCTCCAAAATTTGCGGAGCCAGAAAAAAGGCGATGGGCTTGAGAGCCAACTGGGAGAGCTGCGTAGGGACTTGCAGACGATCGCCACTTCTCAAGCGCAGAACAGCGGTCAGATTCAAACGATCGGCCAGACCGTGGCACAGCGGCTCGAGAGCGTGACCAGTGCGTTGCGGGATGGCGTGACGAACTCGGCGCAGATTGCGTCGCAGGGACAGACAGCGGTTGCCACCGAGTTGAAGAATACCCGCGAGCAAATCGGTTTGATCCAGAAGCAGATCGGTGAGGTACAAGAGCAGAGTCGCGTATTGTCGCAGGCGACGCAATCACTGGAGGCCGTGCTGGGCGGAGCGAAAACGCGCGGGCTGCTCGGGGAGGTGACGCTGCAACGGATGCTGGAGGACTCGTTGCCGGCGTCGCAGTTCGCGATGCCCTACCGGTTCAGCACCGGCGAGTCGGCCGACGCGGTGATCTTTCTGCGCGATGGCAAGCTCATGGTCATCGATTCGAAATTCCCGCTGGAGGCTTTCCGACGAATTGCCACGGATGGCGACGATGCCCGCCGCGTATTTGCGAATGCCGTAAAGGGGCACGCGGACTCGATCGCGAAAAAATACATTGTGCCCAGCGAAGGCACCCTGGACGTGGCGCTGATGTTTGTGCCGTCAGAAAATGTGTATTGCGAAATGCTGAATACCCTGGACGGCCGCGGGATTCAAATCGATGAGTATTGCCGCAGCAAGAAAATCATCGCGGTATCCCCCAACACTCTTTACGCGCATTTGTGCGTGATCGCCATGGGCTTGCAGGGAATGCAGATCGAGGAGAATGCGAAGAGACTGCTGGCGAATTTGAACGGCGTGCAAAAGAACCTGGGCACCTTTGCCGAGGTCTTCGAGAAATTGGGCACCCATTTGAAGAATGCGCAGCAAAGTTACAGCGAGGCGGATCGGCGGTTTGAGAAGGCGCAGAGCACTTTGGCGAATGTCCTTGAGGGAGGATCGCCGGCACCTGCGTTGGAGGGGGAACAGATTCCTCTGATTCCCGCAGCTCGCGGAGCTGGGAAGTAGAAAGTGAGGAGACGACGATCCTCGACACCCACGTAGCCCCAGCACTGCGCCGCCCGAAAGGATCCGGTCTAGCTAGCTAGCCGTCGGCGGTGATGTTCGGAGCCAGTTGGACGAAGTTTGGCAGGCTTCTTCTGTTTCTGAGCGTCGGCGTTGGCCAGGCTTTTCTTCAACGCCTCCATCATATCGATCACGCGAGAGGGAGCAGGCTGGCGTTCGGCGACAATCGTCTTGCCCTTCTGCTTGGCTTCGATCAGGGCCTTAAGATTTTCCTGGAACTTGTCGTGAAACTGTTCAGGCTTGAAGTCCTGCGACAGGCTCTCGACCAATTGTTCAGCAAGCTTAACTTCCGCCGGCTTAAGTTTCACGTCCTTCTCGGCTTTCCCGTACCCAGCGACTTCGCGGATTTCACTAGCGTAATACATCGTATGGATCGTCAACCCATTCTTGCGCGGGCGTATGAATACGGTGTACTCGCGCTGATGCATGGTGACCGTGGCAATTCCCACGCGATTGCTGTCTTCCAGCGTTTTCAGCAACAACGCATAGGGCTTCTCGCTGTCCTTATCGGGCAACATGAAGTACGACGCATCAAAATAAATAGGATCGATCTGCTCCTGTTTCACAAACGCGACGATTTCCATCACCGTGCTGGACCGTGGCGTGATCTTCTTGATTTCATCTTCGCTGACAATAACGTACTGCCCCTTTTCGTACTCATACCCACGGACGACTTCGGACCGCTCGACCTGGCGATTACAATGCGGGCAGTACAGCGGCTGCTTCAGCCGCGTGTGGCACACCTTGTGAAGCTGGTGGAGGTTCATCCGCTGGCTTCGGGCCGCGGTGTAAAGCTTGACGGGAATCGCCAAGAGACCGAAGGTAAGTGTGCCCTTCCAAACCGATGAGGCCATGCGCTTCCTCCAAGGTAAATCCTAGGGGCCTAGTACAGGGACGCAATAGGGTAATTAGGGTACTCGAGACCCCGAACCTTAACGCGTTCCGGGGATTCGCCATGCAACGTACTGTGCGCTAGGATAGAGCCACCTAGCCGCTGGAATCCCGATGGATCAAGAACGACGCCGGACCCCCAGGTTCCAGTTTATTGCCCCCGCTGAACTGGTCGATGATACTTCGGGCGCGCGAACGCAATCATGGGTCGCCGATCTGGGACTACATGGGTGCTCGTTGAGCATCGTGGATGCCCCATGCGACGGCGCTACCGTGAATGTGAAGATCGGCACGACTCCCAGAGAGTGTTTCCTGGCGCACGGAATCGTGGTGCATTCGCGACCTGACCGCGCCGGCATCGCCTTCCAATCACTCGCTCCTGCTTCTTCAGAAATACTAAATAAGTGGCTGGCGCAAGCCAAGTTCCCCACACGCCGAGGATGAAACCCTTCCGGATTGTATAAACCTCAGTGACAACTTCCTCGCTTGCGCCGACGAAAATCGACGGGTGACGTGACTAGTGAATGGAGGCTGGCAAAATCTGTATAGTGCGGAGCCACGTTTCAACCAACTGCGGCCAACTAGTCACTGGAAGAGCTGTGCGGCGAAGGCCGTACCCGTGTCCGCCCTGCGCGTAAAGGTGCATCTCGGCGGGAACCTTGGCGTTTTTCAACGCAAGAAAGTAAACGGTGGAGTTTTCTACATGCACCGGATCGTCCTCAGCCTGCACAATGAATGAAGCCGGCGTTTTATCGGTCACATGAATCTCGGCATTTGGCGCAAAATTTTGTTCCGCAATCGCTAGATAACCCGGGTAAACGATCACGGCGAAATCGGGCCGGCAGCTAAGCTTGTCAGAAGCATCAATCGGCTCATAAAGTCGCTCATCGAAGTGCGTGCTGAGTGCCGCCGCAAGATGCGCCCCCGCGGAAAAGCCGAGAACTCCGATCCGTTGGGGATCGATCTGCCACTCCTCGGCGTGAGCGCGCACAATTCCGAGCGCCCGCTGCGCATCCTGCAATGCAGCCGATGACTTCGGATAAGAGCCCGAGTCCGGCACGCGATACTTCACCAAGACACAAGTGATCGCCACCGAAGTAAGCCAGTCGCACACCTCGGTGCCTTCCAGGTCGATGGCCAAAATGCGATAGGCCCCTCCCGGAAAAACCACCACCGCGGCGCCAGTGTTCTTGCCCGTCGGCTTGTACAGGGTCAAAGTGGGCACTGACACGTTGCTGAGGCGCACGATCGATTTACCCGCGACAAGAGGCTCTTTCGCCGTCGTTGTATCGATCTCGGGACCAGGGTTGGGCTGCGCACCGGGCGCTCCCTGCGGCCATAGAGCCAAAGTCGCGTGACCCGGTGGAGATTCCCACGCAGGCTTCTGCGCGAGCAGACGAGATGAACTCAACACAATGGCAAAGAGCAGCAGCAAGTATCGGCCCACTGTCGAACCTCGAACGTGAAAAATTCGCAGCGCCGCATGCTACCACAGCAACCCCAGCGAATTTAGCACCCAGCCACCAATCAGCGCCAAGCCAGGAATTTTTCAAGGGGCTCCCAGTAATCCCGCGGTAGCCGATGAGTTGCGCCGCCTGCACCTCCGTCGCCTTCGGACTCGGCGGCTGGGACCAGCACAGCAAAGCAAAAAATGGAAAATCCAGAAAGCCGAGACGATCGCCCGCCGCGCGGCACTCAACGAGCATCGAAGAAAGAACTCGGATTAACGCAGTTCGTGAATGATTTCGCGCGCGGCATTCGCGCCGGATGCACCGGTCAGACCATTGCCGGGATGCGTGCCCGACCCGCACAGGAACAAGCCTCGAATGGGAGTCTTATATCGCGCCCAGTCAAGCACCGGCCGCATCGTAAATAATTGATCGAGCGCCAATTCTCCATGAAAAACGTGCCCTCCCGTAAAACCGTAAGTCGTCTCAAGGTCTTGCGGCGTGACGACCTGGGTCGATTCGATTCGATCAGCGAATTTCGGCGAATGAATCGACAGCGTCTTGATTACCGCGTCGCCGAGTTGCTTGCGGCGCGTATTCCAATTCCCTTCCTTCAATTTATACGGAGCGAATTGCACGTAAGCGGAAAGCACGTGCTGCCCCTCGGGCGCCAGCGACGGATCGAGAAGCGTGGGAATAGTGACGTCCAGATGCGGCGCGGGTGAAAACTCGCCATACTTCGAGCAGTCGAAAGCGCGCTCCAGATAATCGATTTCGTGTCCAATGTGGATGCGGCCGGAAAGTGCCTGCTGCATGCCATCAGGACCCACGGCGTCCGCCAGCGCCGGAAACGCCGGTAAATCGTTAAGCGCAAAATTCACCTTGGCCATGTTGCCGGAAGCACGGATGTTGCGGATGCGAAGCGCAAAGGTCGGATCAAGCTGCGAAGGATCGACGAGGTTGAAGAAGGTACGCTTCGGATCGACGCCGGAAACGACCGCATCGGTGGCGATCTCTTCGCCGTCGGCGAGCACCACCGCAGCGATGGCGCCGTCCTTGACGTGAATGTGCTGGACGTCCGCTTCGATGCGGATTTCGGCGCCAGCCTTGCGCGCAGCGTCAGCAAGAGCGCGGGTAAGCGAGCCAAGCCCTCCGCGTGGAAAAGCCGCGGAACCCACAGGGTGCGGATCAGCAGCGGCCCGCAAAAGAAGTACCGCGGTGCTCCCTGCCGACCACGGACCGAGCGCCGTCCCGAAAATGCCGCGCGCGGCAATCGTCGCGCGAAGCAGCTCGGTTTCGAAAAACTCGGCCACAAAATCGGCGGCCGCCATCGGCCCCCAGCGCAGCAAATTGAAGATACCGTTCTTGCCCAGGCCTCGGACGTTACGCCCCGTCTTGAAGAGATTCCAGAAATCCTCAGGCGATGGCGAATCAATAGCCGGCGGTGTAATGGACGCAATCTGCGCGAATATTTCCGCGATTCCTTCTAGCGCCGCGGCGAATTTTGTATAGCTCTCCGCGTCTTTAGCGGAAAAGCGAGCGATCCCGCCGGCAGTTTTGGCGTGATCGTTGTAAAAAAGCAGCGCCCGCCCGTCGGGAGTTGGTGCGCAAACTCGCGGGTCCGGATACAACATCTGGAGCCCGTGCTTGTCGAGCCGCATCTGACGCGCGATGTCCGCGCGAAGCGGCCCTGTGGTGTGCGCGAGCGTCGAAGCGTGAAATCCCGGATGAAATTCCTCGGTAATCGCCCCGCCACCGACGATTTCGCGGCGCTCCAGCACCAGCGGCTTGAATCCACCTTTCGCCAGGTAGAACGCGGTGATAAGCGCATTATGACCGCCGCCGACAATGACCACGCGCTGTCCGATCGGCATAGTCAGTTTTTCTCGCTGTCAGGCGTTACCACCGGCGCCGCCTCAGGCGCATTAGGGGCGTCGAGTCTCGCCGCGACATCGCTCCCCTGCGGCTTCTGCTCGCCAGCAACCTTGGTAGCGCCGGCATCCTTGCCGGCTCCGCCAAGGCCCACACCCGACTCCCTTGCCGATAAGTTTCCGTCCGACGCTGAAGTCGAGCGGCCAGCACCCCTACTCCGATCCGACCGTGACGCCGCGACCGCTTTCTTCCACTCCTTCAAAATAACTTGGCTAGCAATCCTCCCAGGCGCCCCCATAATCCCGCCTCCAGGATGCGTAGCCGACCCGCACATGTACAAATTATCGACAGGCGTCCGGTAGTACGCCCAACCAGGCACGGGACGCAGAAAGAAAAGTTGCTCGAGCGAAAGCTCGCCCTGAAAAATATTGCCCTGCGTCAAGCCAAATTCCCTTTCCAGATCGAGCGGCGTAAGCACCTGCCGTCCAACAATCAGCTTCTTGATGTTGGGCGCATGCTCGGCAATCGTCTCGACAACCGTGTCACCAAACGCTTCCCGCTGGTCGTCCCAGGTTCCCTCCGCCAATTTGTAAGGCGCGTACTGCACGAAACACGAGAGCACATGCTTCCCCGGCGTCGCGACGCTCGGATCAGTCAGGCTCGGGATGACCATGTCGATGTATGGCCGGCGCGAGTAATGACCGTATTTCGCGTCGTCATAAGCGCGCTCCATGTAATCGACGCCGGGCGAAATCGAGATCGCACCCCGAAGATGCGCGCCAGGCCCAGGAATAGCCTTGAAGTCAGGGAGCCCATCGAGCGCAATGTTCACTTTGCCGGAGGACCCGCGATATTTATATCGACGCACACTCTCCAGAAAGTCCCCCGGCAGCTCGCTCGCCTGTAGAAACTTTTCGAACGTGAGATGCGGATCGACGCTGGAAGAAACCACGGTAGCGGATATTTCTTCGCCCGATTTCAGCGCCACCCCCGCAGCTCGCCCATTTTTCACCAGAATTCGATCCACCGCGGCCTGCGTGCGAATCTCGACCCCAGCCTCGCGCGCAGCCGCGCCAATCGCGTTCGAAATCGCCCCGGTGCCGCCGCGGCTGAAACCCCACGACCGGAACGCACCATCAATCTCACCCATGTAGTGGTGCAGAAGCACGTACGCCGTTCCAGGCGACCGAATGCCAAGAAAGGTCCCGATAATCCCTGAAGCGGACATCGTCGCTTTCAACGCATCCGTTTCGAACCACTGGTCCAGAAAATCCGCCGCGCTCATGGTCATAAGCTGGATCAACGTGTACCGCTCGTCCGAAGACAATCTGCGGAACCGCTGCATCAGAAAATGAAGCTGTTTGAGATCACGCGGTTTCAGTGTCGTCGGGTCCGGTGGAATCATGGAGAGCAGCGGCTTCACGAAGCGGCACATCGGCGTCATCATCTTCGAAAATTCGTCGTACGCCTCGGCATCCAGTCGGGAATGTCGCCGAATTTCGCGCTGCGTGCGCGCATGATCGTTTGTGCGCCACAGATAATCGCCGTTGGCCATCGGCGTGAATGTCCCGTCAAGCGGCAGGATTTCCAGCCCATGCCGAGGAAGGTCCAGCTCCCGAATAATTTCCGGTCGCAGCAGCGACACCACGTAAGAGCACTCTGAAAAAAGAAATCCAGGAATGATCTCTTCCGTTACCGCCGCGCCGCCCAGCACATGCCGCCGCTCCAGCGCCAGCACCTTCTTGCCGGCCTTAGCCAGATACGCCGCGTTGACGAGCCCGTTGTGGCCCCCGCCAATCACAATTACGTCATAGTGCTGCGACATCCCGTAAGTCTCCGCTCAGATAAATCCACAAATGGAAACGAAGTAGCGCTGCGGCTGGAAGGCCGGAACAGTTTACTGGCATGAGCCGCAAGCGCACAAGCATCGTCCTCAGCTTTGAGGTCGACTCTCAACCAAATAGTCACCTCGCTAAGTTAGCGCCTTGCCGCCATGCGACTGGACTTCTATAATTTCCCCTGACCTTGCGGCAGAGGAGACGATGTGCCTGTCGGAACTGCATTTCATGAGCGCACCATGGCCCTCTGCGAAAGCCTGAACTATCGCGAGTGGTCCGGCTACTACACAGTGGGCGCCTACGAGACGCACCACGAGCATGAATACAACGCCATCCGCAATTCCGCCGCGCTCATCGATATTTCTCCGTTGTTCAAATACCGCGTCACCGGCCGCGATGCCACCAAATTCGTCAACCGCGTCATCTCCCGCGACATCAACAAGGTCAGCGTCGATCAGGTCATCTACTGCTGCTGGTGCGATCCCGATGGCAAGGTCATCGACGACGGCACTATCACGCGCTTGGGCGAGAACGACTACCGCTGGACCGCCGCCGACCCCAGCCTGCGATGGTTCCAACAGAACGCGCTCGGCTTGAACGTGAAAATCGAAGATATTTCCGAGCAGACCGCAGCCCTCGCGCTACAAGGTCCGACTTCAGGCAAACTCCTCAACGCCGCGGCCGAAGCAAATGTAGCGAACTTGAAATATTTCCGCGTAACTCACGGCAAGATCGCCGGTGTCCCCGTAGACATTTCGCGAACCGGCTACACCGGCGACCTGGGCTTCGAAATATGGATGCCGTGGAAGGATGCGGTCCGAGTCTGGGACAAATTGATGAGCGAAGGAGAAGTCTTCGACATTCACCCCGCAGGAATGGTGGCCCTCGACGTCGCGCGCATTGAAGCCGGCTTGATCCTGACCGAGGTGGACTATATTTCGAGCAAGAAAGCGTTGATCGAATCGCAACGATATTCGCCCTCGGAAATCGGCTTGGGCAAACTCGTGGATTTGAAGAAAGACAACTTTGTCGGACGCGCCGCGTTGGCCTCCGAAGAAAAGAAAGGCCCCGCGCGATCCCTGGTCGGCTTGGACATCAATTGGAACGAAGTGGAAGCGCTCTACGACAAGATGGGCATGGCCCCGCAGGTTCCCAGCATGGCTTCGCGCGTGCCGGTCCCGGTCTACCGCGACGGAAAGCACGTCGGCAAAGCAACCTCGACCACGTGGTCTCCAACGCTGAAAAAAATGATCGCTCTGGCATCCGTGGAGCGCGATCATTCCTCGATCGGAACTACTCTCAACATAGAAATGACTGTCGAAGCCATTCGCCACACCGTCTCCGCCAAAATTGTTCCGATGCCTTTCTTCAATCCTCCCAGGAAGACGGCGACACCGGTCATTTAATTCGCGGCCGCGAACTCTTGAACGGAAGAGAGCAAACCGTCGAGGGCCGTACGGTCCAGCAATTTCCCGCGGAGAATCAGCGCCCGGATCTTTTGCGTGTTGCGAATGTCTTCGAGCGGATTTGCATCCAACAGTAAAAGGTCAGCGGTCTTCCCCACTTCGATCGTTCCTTCCGTGTTCAGCTTACCCAGAAAATCAGCGGGATTTTTTGTAGCGGCCTGCAGCGCTTGCATCGGCGACAAACCCGCTTTCACCAGCAGCGTCAACTCTTGGTGCAATGCGAACCCCGGAATGATATAGGGCGCCGCGCTGTCTGTGCCCGCAAGAATGGGCACGCCCGAAGTTTCCATCTGCGCTACAACATGCATCGATTGTGCCAGCAATTTCTCACGTAACTCGAAATCACTCGCGCGGAACAGTTGGTCCTGAATCAGGCGAACTTGCTTCCATTTCTCCGCGATGCTGCGCGGAACAAACTTCAGCAGCGGATCGCCAGCCGAGTCCGTTTCCCGCCCCGGATAAGCGTCGTTGCGTAGCAAAATCAATGTGAGTGCCTGCCAGGTTCCGTTGCGAACAAACTTGGCGATCAGCGATGCGGCTCGCTCGTCCGAATACGTCGCTAAAAGGTCGCGCTCCCACGCCATTTCGCGCGCGTGCGAACTCTCCGGCGTCGCATTCTTCGGTCCCGCGTCGAATTGTTCGCGCATCAGCCGCGGCTCGTCGCTGGAGCACGCGCGCAACACACCGGTCAGATGCTCGATGCTTTGCTGCCCCGCGTCCGAAGCCTCCGCGGCGGTCACGTGATCGGGAACGTGGCCGGCAAACGAAATGTGCTCACGCCCCGCAGCCTCCGCAATCGCAAAATACGCTTCGCGGCTGAGAATCGATTGCACCTTGATAAAATCCACTCCCTGCTGCACCAATCTGTGCACATCTGCGCGAGCCTCGACGCCGTTGCGCACCACCAGCGAAGGCTGAAACGACGGCGGGCTCCCGTCAAGATAAGGACCCGCAAAGAAAATCTGCGGCCCCAGCATCGTTTCCCGCGATATTTCCTTTCGCAGTGGTGTCAACGATTCCAGATATCCGCCCATGTCGCGAACGGTGGTGATGCCATTCGCAAGGAGCAGCGGAAGAAAAAACCGGCGGCTGCCATTTGGTTCGCCCGCGCCAGTAAGGTGAACGTGCGAATCCACCAATCCCGGAACCAAATATTTTCCGCCACCGTCGACAATTTGAGCATCGCTCGGCACATGCACGGATTGCGAAGGGCCGACAGCAGCAATCTGATGATCGGCGACTAACACGGTCATGTCCGATTGCGGCGGCACCCCGGTTGCATCGATCACCGTCACATGTGTGATAGCAAGGACTGAGCCCGACGGCTTAGAGCAACCGAAAAAACAGATCACTGCGACGAAATATGCGAAATTCTTGATCGTTTTCATGCAGCGATAGGAAGCGCCTGTCAACGCTGGCTAACCCGTTATTGCAGGCGATTATATTTCTTCAACACCGCGCGCAACTCACCATGCGGCAGCGCAACAACACGGTGATTATCGATGCCGGTCATGGTCTCCGCGGCAATCATGGCATTGACCACGGCCTCCTCGGTCACCTGTACGGTCGCCGCGAAAATCGGCTCGATCCTGTCGTTAGGCAACATCTTAAGATCGACGACGTGATCCGGCGAAGCCGCCCCCATATTTGCGGTTGAGAACGCGATAAAAATGTCGCCGGACCCGTTTCCCGAAATCGAGCCAAGCCGACCCAACGCCAGCGAAACTCTCCGAGCAACGCGCTTCAATTGATGCGCCATCAACGGCGCATCCGTGGCCACCACCACGATGATCGAGCCATACTCACGGTCGCCAAATACTTCCGCGCTATACACAGGGTCGCCGGGTATTTCCCGGCCGACCGGCACGCCCGCGATGCGCAGGTTCGGCCTTCGTCCAAAATTGCATTGAACCAGCACGCCCACCGTGTAGCCACCCTCTTTCGCGGTCAGCTTTCGCGACGAGGTCCCAATCCCGCCTTTGAATTCGTTGCAGACCATTCCAGTGCCGCCGCCAACGTTCCCCTCCTGCACCGCACCCGGCGAAGCCGATTCGATGGCGCGCAGAGCATGCTCCGGCTTCACGTGGAAGCCATTGATATCGTTCAGAAATCCGTCCCAGGTTTCCGCGACAACCGGAAGCGACCACCAGTCGTTATCAGGACCCTCCTTTCCATGCATCACACGCCATTGAATGGCCGCATCGCGAACAACGCCCACACTGTGCGTGTTCGTGATGAGCACCGGGCCAGTGAGAAATCCAGACTCCTCCACCCAGGTCGTGCCGGTCATTTCGCCATTGCCGTTCAGCGACCACCATCCCGCAAACACCGGATCGTCCAAAGACTCCTTGCCGCGCGGCAGAACCGCGGTGACCCCCGTGCGTACCGGTCCCTTGCCTACGACCAATTTCCCTTCACCAGCGATCAGCGTGGTGTTTCCGACGGTCACGCCGGGAACGTCAGTGATGGCATTGAGCGGTCCGGGCGTCCCGTCGAAAGGAACCCCGAGGTCGCGAGCGCGCGGTTTCCCTTTGCCGTTACCTTGTGCCTCAACTTGCGCGTTCGCGAAATGAGCGCCCCCGAAACTACAAAGACAAATCAAGCACAAGAACCGCGAAAGAAGACGCATTCCTTTTTTCTCCCGTAATAGCGCTCCCAGGTATTAACGCACAGCAAGGAAGGCCGGAGCAGGTAGTAGCGCCTCCAAGCGTAAATAAAATAAGGGTCTATGTTACCCTTACGCGCTTTCCCAGAGAGCACGGACACTTTTGTTTGTGTCAAACGCCGCAGCAACCAGAATCCGTAGAAAGAAAGCAACCACAAGTGTCACTGGTAGCGCCAGCTTCCTTGCTGGCTCTTCGGAGCAAGAGTGCAGCAACAAGCCAACTCTCAACAAGCCAACTCTCAACAACCCACCTCTTTAATCCGCACCATCGGCCGCTGGAGCCTCACCGCTTTGGTCGTCAATTCCATTATCGGCGGCGGCATCTTCGGCCTCGCCTCGGTAGTTTCCGGCCGAGTGGGCCGCCTCGCTCCGCTCGCCTACATAATCGCCGGCTCCGGCATGGCCATCATCGCGGGCTGCCTCAGCGAAGTGGCTTCGCAATTTCACGACGCCGGCGGTCCTTACCTCTACGCCCGCGAAACCCTCGGTCGCTTCTGGGGCATTCAAATCGCGTGGATGACTTGGCTGTCCAGAATCGCTGCGGCCTCCGGCACCGCGAATCTGTTCATCACCTATCTCGGCCAAATTTTCCCGGGCGCCACGCAACCCGCCTATCGCATCTCCATTTTGATTCTGCTGGTCGGTCTTCTCGCGGTGCTCAATTACATCGGCGTCAAATCCGGCGCCCGCGTCAGTGACTTTTTCACAGCCACCAAAGTCCTTCTACTGATGATTTTCGTCAGCGCCGGTCTGTGGTGGATGGGTGTTCGCGGCGCCGTTTCCCCAGCGCCGTTGTCGCACGCAGTAGAAGCAAGAGACTGGCTCGAAGCGGTCCTCGTGCTCGTCTACGCTTACGGTGGGTTCGAGGCCGTCCTGCTGGCGACTGGCGAGATGCGCGATCCGCGCCGCGACGCTCCGGTAGCCCTGCTCGTCGGCATCGGCGCTGTCGCTGTCATCTATATGCTGGTCCAAGTCGTAGTTAGCGGCACCCTCCCCGATCCCGCGTCCAGTCCACGGCCGATCGCAGAGTCCGCAGGCCGCATCCTTGGCCAAGGTGCGGCTGCGGCCATTGCGGTCGGCGCTCTCGTGTCCATCTATGGATATCTGAGCGCCAACATGCTGCATACGCCTCGCCTGACCTTCGCCCTGGCCGAACGCGGCGACTTCCCCCGAATCCTGGCGCGAATTCACAAACGATATCGCACACCGTACATTTCGATCTTGTTGTACACAGCTCTGTTACTGGCCTTCGCGCTCGCCGGAAATTTCCGGTGGAACATAACACTGTCCGCCATCGCCCGCCTCTTTACGTACAGCTCCGTCGCGGTAGCCCTCTTGGTCTTGCGCAAGCGAGCGCCCCAAGCCAGCGCCTTCCGTTTACCCGCCGGAAAGCCGCTCGCCGTCATCGCCATTCTGTTCTGCGTCGTCCTGCTGGTACGCACCCCACTCAGCAATTCGATGATACTGCTGCTAACCATCACGGTAGCCGCCGCAAATTGGGCGGTAGTCCGCAACAATCCCGCCCCCACCTAGCCCAATTTGGAACTGGTTTCCGAGTGACATTTTTCGGCGTCGGTGTCTGGTGGCGAGTCCCAGATGATCTGAGGGCATTGATCGCCACCGGAAGCGTGGCGGTCCATCGCGACGACGCTGCGGAGGAGCAGGCTGGTGGCGTAGGTGAGTACGGCCGCACGGCGTGGAGAGATGCGATTTTGAGCGAGAAGGCGGACGACGCGTGTCAGCAAGCTGTTGATTTGCTCGGCAGTGCGCAACTCGGTGAGGTCATCGCCGAACAGGTCAGCGGAGAGGTCGGCGAGTTCGCGGTGGTCGAGTTTGAGCTTAGCGTGTTGAAAGCAGAGGGTGAAGCCGGGGTCCACGATTAGGAGCCTGCAGCGTTTTCCGTTGGGGAAGCGGAAAGAGCAGCGCTTGACGTCCTTCTCGAGAGGGGTGGTGGCGAGGGCCGGGGCAACGGGGATGGCTAGGTCGATTGTGGTTTGTGTCATTTTGATCCTTTGCGTCAGAAGTTGGAGTACGTCAGAAGTTGGAGGTTTTGAAGTTGGAAGTTGGAGCCGGAAAAGAGCCCACCCCCCGGTGTTTTTCGTATGAATGTGAAACGAAAGGGGTTGCGGGAAAAGGATGTTGGAAATTGTTAAAAACAAAGGGCGAGACAAGATCGTGAAACGAGTAGCAACAACAGGGAACGGCGAAATTGGGCGGGAATTTGAGAGGCGGTCGAGAATTCACGACTTATGGTAGCATGCTTTGTTAACTATGTCAATAAATATTTTAAAGGTACATTGTTCGAACGCCGTCCTGTATTCTGAAACAGGTGGAATTGAGGGGGCCGTGTGAGAACTGGGAAAGATTCCCATGAATGCGGTACCAGCACGGCGCCATTGTCATCTACCCCGGGGTCTCGGAGACCGCGACTACAGGACTGGGTTTTTCGGATGGTCTTGGAAGGATGGCTTCTGTTTTTTATGTCACGTTAGTCGTTGCACAGCGATCGCTTGGATTCGGCGCGGAGTCGTGACATATTCACCTGCTGGCGGGCGCGCAAGAACGCGTCTGTGTGAGAGCTGGGTGCCGAAGCCCTCAGCGGCTAAAGCCTTGTTTATGTGGCGTCAGTTACGGCACGGCCCTTCGTGCCTCAGGGTAAACTGAAGCCGTGCCCTGACGAAACAGGGTTCTCACAAAGACTGCGAAGACACGAGAGGACTACCTATCAATGAAGCAGATCGGTTTGCGAAATGGGCTGCGCATCGGGCTGACAGCGGGGGCAGTCATTTTGTGCTCGCTTGGCGGCGGGCGCGCGCAGGAGGCGGCTAAGCATCCCATCACGTTTGACGACATGATCCGGATGCACCGCGTTGGCAGCCCGCAAATTTCGCCGGACGGTAAATGGGTGGCCTACGCGGTGTCCACGCCGGACATGGACGCGAACCGCAACGCCAGCAATATATGGCTGGTGTCCACGGAAAGCGGCGCACCGATTCAGTTGACGCAAAGCGGTCACGACGCCTCGCCGGTATGGTCGCCCGATGGAAAAACGATCGCGTTTATTTCCTCGCGCGCCGGCGAATCCCAAGTCTATCTCCTCTCGACCGAGGGGGGAGAAGCGCATGCCTGGACACATCTGTCCACCGGCGCGGAAATGGTCAAGTGGTCGCCGGATGGAAAAACGATCGCGTTCACTTCGTCGGTCTATCCGGATTGCAAGGACGACGCCTGCAATAAATTGCGCGACGAGGAAAAAGAGAAGAACAAAGTAAAAGCGCACGTCGCCGATCATCTTCTCTATCGCCACTGGACCCACTGGTCGGAAGGCAAGCGCGCCCACTTGTTCGTTGTTCCGGCGCCCAGCGCGCCCGATCAAGCCGAGGCGAGTGCGACTCCGCGGGATCTGACCGAAGGCGCAGACTATGACATACCGCCCGACGAGCGCAGTGGCCCGGAGGACATCGGGTTTTCGCCGGACGGCAAGGAACTCTGCTTCACCGCGGTAACCGACAAAGTGGAAGCCATCAGCACCAATGGCGATTTATTTCTGGTGCCCGTAGCGGGTGGGTCGCCGCCAAAGAAAATCACCACGAATCCAGGCTACGAGGGCGACCCGGTCTATTCGCCCGACGGCAAATACATCGCGTATCACGCGCAACTCACGCCCGAGTATGAGTCCGATCGCTGGCGCGTGATGTTGTACGACCGACAAAGCGGCAAGAACGAAAATCTTTCGGAAGGCTTCGATCGCAGCGCCGACCAGCTAGGGTGGTCGGCGGACGGCAAGAAGATTTACTTCGTGGCGGAGAACGAAACGCTGCAGCCAGTGTACGCAATGGAGGCGCGCGTAGGCGCGCAGCCGCAGAAAGTGGTTACTGAGGGCTTTAATACTGGCTTATCGATCAGCGCCGATGGTAAGACGCTTTCCTTCGAGCGGACTAGCCTGACGATGCCGGCGGAATTGTTCGCGGCGAAAAGCGATGGGTCGGGCCTTCGCCAACTCACCCATCACAACGATTCAATTCTCGCAAACCTGGAGATGAACCCGCCGGAAACATTCTGGTTTGTGAGCACGGACGGAACGCGCGTGCAGGCAATGGTCCTTCGTCCGCCAAATTTCGACGCCGATAAAAAGTATCCGTTGCTGGTTTTACTGCACGGCGGTCCGCAGACGATGTTCTCGAATGCGTGGGGCTACCGCTGGAATCCGCAAGTTTTTTGCGCTCCGGGCTACGTGAGCTTGATGATCAACCGCCGAGGCTCGACGGGCTACGGCCAGAAATTCACCGATGAGATCACCAATGATTGGGGCGGCAAAGCTTATACCGACGTGATGAAAGGCATCGACGCCACGATCGCGAAGTACAAATACGTCGATGGAACGCGCATGGCGGCAGCCGGCGGATCGTACGGTGGATACATGGCGAATTGGATCGCTACGCATACGGGCCGCTTCAAAGCCATCATCAGCCACGCAGGCATTTACGATAAAGCGGCGATGTACGCGACCGAGGAACTCTGGTTTGAAGAGCACGACATGCAGGGCACACCGTGGACGGCTCCGGAGAACTACAAAAAGTGGTCACCATCCACGTATGCGGCGGAGTTAGGAAAATACAAAACGCCAACACTGATTTTCGCGGGCGAACTCGATTACCGCGTACCCTACACGCAAGCCCTCGAATTCTTCAGCGCATTGCAGCGCCAAGGAGTCCCGTCGAAATTAGTGGTGTTCCCAGACGAGGGTCATTGGATCCTAAAGCCCCAGAACGCCCAATTCTGGTACAAAACGTTCCTGGATTGGCTGGCGATGTATCTGAAGTGATCGAAGCCGGCTGGAACCCGGCGCTACCAGTGATCTTGCAGAAACTATAGCGTAGGGCGGAGTCCGCAGAGCCCTGCGAGTTTCGATTCCGATCACGTCGCAAACAATCGCTGCAGTGCCCGGCGCAAAAATCGAAACAAATGAAACAAAATGAAGGCAGCCAACGCAATCAGCAGCACGACGACAACGATCGTCGCACGAGGATGAACGGTGGACATCCAGGTCAGCCAAACCGCCAAAACATCTTCGCCCAGACTCAGAGTCCAATTGCTAAACGGTTCGGGACTTGCGTTCGCTGCTGCACGAGCGCTGGCCTTGGTTCCGTGCGAGGTAAGCGCCACTCCTCCGGCCAGCAGCGCCGCTCCCCAGCGCCATTCCGGTGGCGCCGCGCCGGCAGCGCCGTAGGCGACCAGCGCGGCGGCGGGTGGACGGACGACGGTGTGAATCGCGTCCCACACGCTATCGACGTAAGGAATTTTGTCGGCGAGAAATTCGATGACGTAGAGAGCGATGGCAATGCCCAGTACCCAAGGATGCGCGAGCACTTGCAGCGATGCGGGCAAGTGGATCACGCCGAATCGTTGCAGCAGGCCGAGGGTCGCGATGGTCGCGTAAAGATTCAGGCCGGAAGAGAATCCAGCGCCAAGCGCGAGGCCGAGAGTTTCGACCGGATTCATGGCAGTAGTCTAGCACCAAGGGCGTGGCTTGGTCCGCAGCATCGTTGGAATCGGATGAACGACCAGTGGAGAAGATTTATTTGGATGTGGCCCAGGCAAGTTTGGGGGGCCAGGGGTCCTACGCCACTAAAACGAGCCGGAACAACGGGCGCCAGAACAACGGCACGTCAGACCGATCTAAAGATCGGCCACTACATCGGCGACGCGATTTAGCCGATGGCGCCGGCGGTGCGGAGGGCTTCTTTCATGCCGGCCCAGCTTTGGCGCGAGGATTCTTCGGGGGTGCCTGCGCCGCGCCAGTGTGTTTCCAGGCTTACGGCGAAGTGGTAGGCGTCGCGTTTGAGCGCGGCGAATTGGCCTTTCCAGTCGATGATGCCTTTGCCGATGGCGGCCCAGTCGTAGCCTTTGCCGTCGGATTTTTTTGTGACGTCTTTGCAGTGGCAGTGGCCGATGCGTTCTTTCGGCAGCAACTGGTAGCCGTCGGGAAATGGTTTTTCGCCGGCTGCGTCGGCGTTGCCAGGGTCCCAATTCAGCATGAAGTTTTCGGATTTTACGGCGGCTAAGACTTTGGCGGACTCGGCGGCTGTTGCCGTGTTGCAGGCCATTTCGTTTTCGAGGAGCAGGATGATTTTCTGTTTCGCGGCGGTATCGGCGGCTTCGCGGAGTTTGTTGTTGATGGCGTCGCGATAGGGAGCTTGGTCGTCGAGGCGCCAGTAATCGAAGATCCGGACGCGGTCGGTTTGAAAAGCTTTGGCGAGTTCGAGGCTGCGTTCGAGGACTTCGGGTTGCTGGTCGAAAGTGAAGTCTGCGTTGAACTGGTCATGCTTGGGACTGAACTTCGATTGCGGCGCGCCGAGCCAATCGACTTTGAAGACCGGGCTGGCGATGTTGGTGACGCGCAGCTTGTACTTTTCCAGGATGCGGCGGGCTTCGGCGATTTCGTTGGCGTCGAGCTTGAGCAGGTTCTTGTTCCACATGCCGCGAAGCTCGATCCACTCCATGCCGAATTCTTTGGAGGCGACTTCGCAGGTGTGGCCGAAGTCCTGGGAAATTTCGTCGTTGATGACGGCGACTCGGAAAATTGATTTCATACGGTGATCCCAAGTTTCTCTTCGAGATATTTCTTGCTGATTGCGGCGCACTCTTTCGGCGTTCGTGATTTGTCGGGAACGTCATCGAGTTCGACAACGGCCCAGCCGCGGAAGTTTACTTTTTGCAGTGCTTTGAAGACACCGGGGAGATCGACCTGGCCGCGGCCGAGTTCGACGAACCGATAGTTTTTCTTGGGATCGGTGGCGCCGGGCAGCTTCTCCACATCTTTGATGTGCAGGAAGAGCAGGCGGTCGGAATATTTTTCGATGCATTTCACGGGATCGCCGCCGCCCTGGAAGTAGTGGGCAATATCGAGTTCGAGCTTGGCGTAGCGCGGGTCGGTGGCTTCAAGGATTTGGTCGACTTCTTCGGGGTGCTCGCCTAGCGAGCCCATGTGATTGTGATACCCGAGAGGAACGCCCAGATCGGCGGTGCGCTTGCCGATTTCGGTGAGCAGGTTGCCGAGCTTTTTGTAGTCCGCGCTCGTGATGGCGCGATTTTTGGGGCGGTCGTCGGTGACCTGGAGATAGAGGCCGCCCGCGTCGTGCAGAAATTTAGCGTGGGCCGCGTGTTTGGCGATTTCGTCGGCTTGCACGCCGTCGATGTTGACGCCGCCGCTGGAGAGGGCGACGAACGTCAAATCGTGTTTTTCCAGGAGATCGCGCAAAGCCTGGACGCTGCTGAATTCGTCGATGGCGTTCGAGCGAATCTGAATGCCGTGGAAGCCGAGTGCCGATACGTCGTCGATGGCCTGGCGATCGTTGCCGCCCCAGGTGATGGCGGCGTAGCCGTAGTGAATTTCGCTGGGGCCGGGCGGGATGGGCGTATTGAAGTAGGAGAGATCTACGGGAGGATAGAGGAGTTCGCTGGCGCTGGAAGGCCCGACGGGGAGACACGAGACAGCCGCTGCTGCGGCTGATCCAATGAGGAAGTTCCGGCGTGGAAATTTAGAATCCATGTGTCATTCCCTCCTGCTGCTTCGGAGCGCAAAAAATCTCGTGCTGAGCGCCTCGGTTGAAGTTGGCTCTAAACCCGCACCCTTTGAAAGGCGCAAAGGGTGCGGCACCCACGGGTTGAGTGTGCTGAATGGGATTCGGGATGCGCGGCGAAAAAGCAGATCCCTCACCCCGCAAAAGGCGCGGGGTTCGGGATGACAGGTTTTTGGAGATTGCGTGTGTCACGAATCACTTTGTCTTTTTTCTGGCATTCTTTTTCGAGGTCGGTTTGCTTTTCGATTGGATGCTGGATGTGGCTTGGGTGCCGCGGCGTATCCTTGGGGGTGGGCGCGATACCAATCCCAGGCGCTGCGGACAATTTCTTCGAGGTTGGCGCATTGCGGCTGCCAGTGGAGTTCGCGTTTGATTTTTTCGGAGCTGGCTACCAGGATAGCGGGGTCGCCGGGGCGGCGCTCGACTTCGCGGACGGGGATGGGGTGGCCGGTGACGCGGCGGGCGGTTTCGATGACTTCGCGTACGCTGAAGCCTTTTCCGTTGCCGAGATTGTAGATGAGCTTGTTTTTTTCCTTCAGCGCGTCGAGAACGAGGAGGTGAGCGCTCGCAAGATCGCCAACATGAATGTAATCGCGCACGCAGGTGCCGTCGGGAGTCGGATAGTCGGTGCCGAAGATGGAGATGGACTCGCGCTTGCCTAGCGCGACCTGCAAGATCAGCGGAATGAGATGGGACTCGGGATGGTGATCCTCACCCTGATCTGGAGTGGCGCCCGCGGCGTTGAAATAGCGCAGGCAGGCGTAACGCAGGCCGTGGATGCGATGGAACCAGTCGAGCATGTGCTCGACCAGGAGTTTTGATTCGCCGTAGGTGTTTGTGGGATGGAGCGCGTCGGTTTCCTCGATGGGGGTGCGGTCTGGTATGCCGAACAGCGCGGCCGTGGAGGAAAAAACGAAGCGCGGAACTTTGTGGGCCAGCACCGCTTCCAGCAGCGTGAGCGAGTTCGCAGTGTTGTTGCGGAAATATTGCTCGGGGAATTTCATGGATTCGCCGGCTTCGATGGACGCGGCCAGATGCACGACGCCATCGATGCGGTGGGCGGTGAAAACGCGATCGAGGGCTTGGCGATCGGAGGTGTCTCCTACGACGAGTTTGGCCCGGGCCGGCACTGCGGCTTTGTGGCCGTTGCTCAGATTGTCGAAGACGATGACCTCGAAGCCTTTTTGGAGGAGCAGCGAGGTGATCGCGCTTCCGATATATCCGGCGCCTCCGGTGACTAGCACGCGATCGGGCATGTGTTTGTGGGTTCCTTCGTATCCGTCAGCGTCCAACGATTTGCCGATGGCCTCAGTCTTGAGGACGTTTCAGCGTATTGGATTACATCAAGAATTTGGCGTTCGCGCTAGTAAGGGAAGAAAAAACCTGAGTTACGAGGGGATGAAGGCGACGGTGGGGAGAAGAAGATAGCGAGTCAAGCTCGCCGCTACAAAGGCCGGAGAGAACTTCCTTTTCGTAGCGGTCTGCCGCAATGATGTTGGTTCGAGCCTTGACCGGTCGCGACCTGCGCCCTACTATCCGTTTACGTGATGAATTGGCTTGCTTCCCGGCTGCGACATGCGATTTGTCTTCCATTGGGCATTGTTCTCGCGGCTCTGCTTCCCTTCTCTCTTGTTCTGGCACTCGATACTCCTCAAAGCAGCGTCACCAAGCCGCTCGCCTATTTCACGGACATCGCGAAACGAGCTGGGCTGACGATGACCAATACGTTCGGCGGTGTCAGCACCAAAAAATACATTATCGAGACGACCGGCACCGGCGTAGCGGTTTTTGACTACGACAACGACGGCTGGTCTGACATTTTCATCGTCAACGGCACAAAGCTGGAGGGGTTCCCGGCGGCCGAAGCTCCTTCCAATCATCTCTACCGTAACAATCACGACGGTACCTTCAGCGATGTGACTCAAAAAGCGGGCCTGGTGCACAGCGGCTGGGGACAGGGCGTTTGCGTGGGCGATTACGACAACGATGGATTCGAGGATTTGTACGTCACTTACTACGGCAAGAATGTTCTGTATCGGAACAACGGCGACGGCACCTTCACTGATGTCAGCGAAAAAGCAGGCGTGGCGGGATCGGGCAAGGCCTGGGGCACCGGCTGCGCTTTCGTCGATTACGACCGCGACGGCCATCTCGATTTAATGGTGGCCAACTATGTGGATTTTGATCTGTCTACCACTCCTGCTCCCGGCGAGCGATCCACCTGCCTGTGGAAGGGAGCTCCGGTCATGTGCGGCCCGCAAGGTTTGCCTGGCGGGAAAAACATTTTGTACCACAATCGGGGCGATGGGACGTTCGAAGACGCCACCACCAAGTCTCATATCGACAAGGCCGATGGCCACTACGCCTTCAGCGTCAGCACGCTCGATTATGACGACGATGGCTGGCCCGACATCTTTGTCGCCTGCGATTCCACGCCCAGTATCCTCTACCACAACAATCGCGACGGCACATTTAAGGATGTGGCTATCACCGCGGGAGCGGCGTTCAACGAAGACGGCCGCGCACAAGCCGGCATGGGATCGACCGTCGCTGACTACGACGGGGACGGCCGCCTCGACATTTTCAAGACCAATTTTTCCGACGACACCGCCACGCTCTACCGCAACAACGGCGACGGCACCTTCGACGACGTGACCTATGCCGCGGGGCTTGGGCTGCACACCCAATACCTTGGCTGGGGCACGATGTTCTTCGATTTCGATAACGATGGTTGGCCCGACCTGCTGCTGGTCAACGGGCACGTCTATCCCGAAGTGGACACCCAGCATCTTGGCAGTAATTTTCAGGAACCGCGCATCCTCTATCACAACAATGGCAACGGCACCTTCACGGATGTCTCCGCGACGGCCGGGCCTGGCATTAACACCGCCAGCTCATCACGCGGGCTCGCAATTGGAGATTTGTGGAACGACGGGCGCCTGTCCGCGGTGATCAGCAACATGAACGCGCCTCCCAGCTTGCTTGTCAATGAAGTGCGCACTCCTAATCACTGGATCGCGCTTCGGCTTACAGGATTTTTCCCGAAATCAAAAACGAAAGCTCAGGAGATTTCGACGGCGTCCGGATCGGTCATCACAAAGTCCAGTCGCGATGCCATTGGTGCGCGCATCCGGGTGAAGGCCGGTTCACGCATCCTGATTGACGAGGTCCGGAGTGGGTCGAGCTTCATTTCCAATAACGATATGCGAGTCCATTTCGGGCTAGGGTCGGCAACAAAGATCGATTGGGTCGAAGTGCGGTGGCCCAGTGGACTTGTCGAGCAATTCGATGGTCTTAAGGTTGATACATTCCAGAATTTGAAAGAGGCAACGGGGACTCCCGCACCTGGTGGCAAGAAGAATTAGAGAAGTATTAAGGAACACCAAGGGCTGAAGAGTCTGTGTGAGAACCGACAGCCAAGGCCCTCAGCGGCTAAAGCCTTGTTGATTCGTTGTCAGTTAGGGCACGGCTGAATCCGTGCCCTGACGAAACCGGAGTACTCACACACACTCTGAAGCCCGTTGAGGGCAGCCTTTTACGTCGGGCCTAAAAGCCCCGACCTCCTAAAGAAAAGGCTTTTTTCGAGCCTGTGAAGCCGTGACGTGACGAAAACCCGAATCTTCATGCCGGGCCGCGCGAGCCATCGTCGAAAGGAAATGGGTGTGCCGCGCTTCGGTCGCCTGAGGCTGCGAGGCGCAATTTCGTGCTTGGAGCGGGAAGCAACGGGATGGGTCGCAAAGGGCCGAGCGCGGCTTGGTCCGCACCATTCACTCGCTTGCGTACGTTGTCGACCGGGAGAAATGCCGATGCTTCCAGCATCAGGTCCACGCGGCCCCGCACGTCGAACTTTTCCAGCAAACTGGAAACATGAAATTTTATGGTGCGCACCGAAACGTTCAGCTTTGCTGCAATTTCCTTGTTACTGAGGTTTTGGGTAATGCTCGAAAGAACTTCACGCTGTCGCCGGCTCAGGGGAAAACCTGGCAGCTTCGTACCCGTGCATGTCTGGATGAGTTGGGTGGCTCGTGCCGCGAGTCCGGCAAGTAATTCTTCGCCTGCCGCCACCATTACGCCAAAATCGCCGGGCGTTTGCTGGCGCGCCACGCAGTGAATTGCGAGCAGGCTGACCGCCTGCTCCATCGGCATGCAGCCGTCCTTATCGGCTTTGACCTCGAAGCGGCGCACTCCGGTCTTTTTGTCAACGAACACGAACTCCTTCGGACGATTCGCACGCCCATGAGCCAGAGCATGCTCAGATTGGAATTTCTTTATCCGGTCCATGGAGCCCCCGTGCATCTTGTACCTGTCAACTCGCACGCAAGCTACCATTCGCGGCCTGCTCGTACGGTTTCCCCAGCGCCTGCCCTTGTTATAGGGCATGTGCTGGTATTCGTCCTAGCGGTGAACATGAGCAAGAGCATGGCCACGCAGTCCGGCCATCACCCACTGAGGGCGTTCCGGGCGCGACACCTCATAAAAGTCAAATTGCACGCCTACGCCGCGCTCCTCATGCTTGGATTCCACTGGCACCACGCGGACTACGTGGCCGGTACAGAGCCACTGCGCCGTGGGCACTCCTGTAATCTGTTCCGGCATTTCCACCACGAGATCGAGGGCCGCCCCTTTACTCAGTTCCAGGTCGGTCGCAAAGAAGACGCCTCTCTGCGAGAGGTTCTTCGACTCTGCTTTCAACTCGGCGGCGTTGGATCTTCGCACTCGAATGCGCAGGTCGGTTTTGAAATTATGCCGCCGGGACAAGCGCCGGTCGTGCTCGAATCGATCTACAAAACGTTCCATGGCGAGACCTCCAGGTAGTTGCAGGCGGGTGCGGGCGCAGTACGCTCGCGGAGGGGTAACTGAGAGAATCGGCCTGTTCCGGGGATACGTATAGGCTCAATTTGGTACTGGATGTTTTGCTTTGCCAATACAGGCAAGCGGTCATTTCGATCGGAGCGGCAGATTTTGCCTGTCGGAAGGCGGAAATCGCTGTCAATTTGTGGTCCAAGCCAAATCGAAAGGGCTAGACGTACAAATCCGAGCAGACCGTTTGGTTGCGCTCAAGTAAACCGGTCAAGGCGCGACTTAGTTCGCGAAAATCTTGACTGCACGCGCAATATTTGGGCGATTTTTGACGATGCCGCCTACTTCACCGCGTCGGCGCCCGCTTTGGCGCACTGGCCGTCTTGTGCCGCGGTGCCGCCAGAGACCCCAATCGCGCCCGCGATCTTGCCTTCGACCAAAATTGGGATTCCCCCTTCGATGGGCATCGCACCCGGGACGCGCAAAACGCGCAATCCTTCTCCGCCGGCGGCCAGCGCATCCTGGTACGTCTTCGTCGGGCGCTTAAAGAGTGCAGCCGAGCGCGCTTTTTCAATGGCGAGATTGGCGCTGCCGATCTGGGTGTTGTCCATTTTTTCGTAGTACACCAGGTTGCCAGACGGATCGACGATAGCTATCGCCATCGACCAATTATTTTTTGCGGCCTCGGCGATCGCTGGAGCGGCCGCTTTCTTGGCATTCTCCAAAGTGATCGGTGCGCCGTAGGGATTGGGCATCTGCGCGAATGCAGTCGCCAGGATGGTAACCGCACAGAGTATGGCTGCGCTAAACCTAACGACGTATTTGCGTGACATATTCACTCCTTTGATTTGCTGGTGATCGTCTAAAAGAAACCCGCGCACACCCGCCGGAGGCGGCAGGATACCCTTCGAGGCCCAGGACAAAGCGGCGGTACCAGGCGCGTCGCGCTCATACCTTCAAGGCTGCGGATGCGGCAAGGCATTGGCCCGATCGACCATGGCTTGCGGCGCAGTGGGCTGGTGCAATGGCGGCTGTCCGCGCGTGATGGCCCAATGCTCGAGCCAGCCGGCACCTTCTTCGCCGACATAGGTGTCCGGGAGCGCGTAGGCGGAATCGCTGAGCGCGCTTTCGAGGGTCACGAATCGATAGCCGCGTTTTCGAATCAGCTCCAGCAATTCTCCGATATGGTCGGCCTCCAACTGGTTACAATGCAGCAACAAAATTTGCTCGGGCTCGTAGCCGATGAGATCGCGAGAGAGTTTCTCGAAATAAGAAAAAACCTCTGTGGTGTAAGAAAAGTAGGAGCTCACGACTTCTTGTTGCAGGGCCGTGTCGCCGCGCTTTTTGGCGTCGTCGTAGACCGTTGCAAACATCCAATCCCAGGCGTCCATTGTGACCGGCGCGATTCGGTAGCCCCGCTCCACCAGAAAGGCTTCGGCTTCGCGACGGGTCTGCAAATCCCTTCCCGTGTCCAGATACGGGTGCCGGAAATAACGCAGCTTCATGTTGTGCTGCGCGAGCAAGAGCCTTGTGACGCTCTCGCCCTGGACCACGGAATCTTCAAATTCCTTCAGGCTTACGCGGTTCAGCGACGTGTGGCCGTAAGTGTGGTTGCCCAACTCAAAGCCCGCATCCAGCCACATATTCAGGGCGGCGATGCGCTCGTCAACTTCGCCCCATTTGAAATAAAGTTTGCGTTCGTTCACGAACCCGACGACGGGAATTTTCTGCTCGCGTAGAGTGCCCAGGAGTTTCGTGGTCATGGCAGTGATCGCGGCGGCGGACATGGAATTCGCTGCTGCGGCCGGCAAGTCGTCGATGGTAATGGCGATGCGACGCTCGGGTGGTGCGTCGGCGGGAGAGGCTGGCGCTCGCAAGGCAATCAGAAGAATGCAGAACAGGCAGAGAAAACCCAGGAATAACCTCACGGTAAAAAGCGCCTCCTCTTCACGCACTTCTCGTCACGCGTGGGCGACACCATAGCACAAGATGCGACGAAATTTACCTTGGCGCTAGGTCTGCTTTTCGATTCTCGGTCAATGCTTCCTGAAATTTACTGTGGCCTCCGCGAGGCCAACATATTTGTCCGCTCCGCCATAGTAAAAGCGGAAGGCATCGTCGTGTTGGCTCGTTTTCACGGGGATCATGCCTTCGACGAAGACTACATTCGGGACTTGCCCGGCTTTCTCCCAATCTTTTTCAGGTGCGAAGACGGGTTGCTCGCTGCGCGACAGAAGTTTGCGCGGGTCGCTGCGGTCAAAAATCGCGATGCCAGTGCGGTACACGAGCTGGTCGTCGGCGCCGTTGTAGACCAGCACGATGCCGTCGGGCGTAAAGAGCGGTGGCGGGCCTGGCTCAACGACCCGCGAGTCGAATTTCCCAGGACGGCGTGGCAGCACCGGCTTGTCCGTAGCCTCCGTCCAATGGAGCAAGTCGGTCGAATACGAAAGCCCCATCTGGTCCGTTTTGTCGGCAGCTGTGCCCAGCCAATACATCCAGTACTTGCCGTCGATTTTCTCGGGTGCGATCGCGCCGGATTTGGTCCAGCCCACGTTCCAGTTGCCTTTGTACGCTGGCAGGATGACGCCTTTGCGCTCCCAATGGATCAGATCGGCCGAAACAGCCAGGCAAAGCTGCGCGTCTTTCTTGTTGTAGCCCGTGTATGTCAGATAGAAGGTGTCGCCGATTTTTTGGAGGCGGGGATCTTCGACGCCGCCACTGCTCTCGTAATCGGCTTCGGGTGAAAGTACGGGATCGGCTCGTCTCGCGAAATGAATTCCGTCCAGACTTTCCGCATAGCCAAGGCGGGACGTTCCGGACGCATCCTGTGCGCGATATAGGATTACAACCTTGCTGCTCGCGTCGGACTTCAAACCGGGTTGGTCATGAACAAGGATAACCGCCGGATTAAATGTTCCTGCGGATTCCCAGGTCGTGCCCTGGGCCGAAATAATTGGGGAGTCCGAGATACGATGCCACGGGCCGAACGGAAGAGTCCTGGTCTGCGCAGCGAGAAAGATTGGCGCCAAGAAAACCAGGGACGCCAATCTTCGCGGCAGCCAACGCGGAATAATTAGACCCGCGAGCTTAAACACTCTAGCCATCCTCACAACAAACTCATTTGCTCGGTTTACTTGCCTTCGGTCGATCAAACTTTTCCGCGCGGACGATGCCCTCGCCTTCTTTCACATAGATGAGTTGGTTCGGCTTGATCTCTTTCAGCGTATCAATTTGCCCGCTGGGCCAGCGGATCTCCAGGAGATCGACCTTTTCTGCTTTTCCGATACCGAAGTGGATGCGTAGATCGTTTTGCGAAATGTAGCTGCCGCCGCTGCGCACCTCGTCGATCTGCGCGTGGGGTCTCGATTCATCGGGCGGTTGCGTGACGCAGCGCAGACGCGTGCCTATGCCGCTGCGATTCGATCTCGTGCCAATGGTGCGCACTTTCAGCCAGTTGCGCGCCGTGGCATTGGAATCAACTGATGAATCGCAGCGTAGCAGCTGCGGAAAATCGTTGACGGTGTTCACGACCACGTCGATGTCGCCGTCGTTGTCGAAATCGCCGAAGGCACAGCCTCGCGACGCTACTGGCACCGTGATGCCTGGACCCGCTTGCAGCGAGACATCATCAAACTTGCCATTGCGCATATTTTTGTACAGGAGCTTTTGCTGCGGGTAGCCAGCTTCGGTCTTGAGTTGCTCCACTTCTGGATATACGTGCCCGTTGCAAATTAAAATGTCCGGCCATCCATCATTGTCCATGTCGAAAAATCCGCAGCCCCATCCAAGAAACTGGGTGTGCCGCCCCAATCCAGCGGCAAACGTGGTGTCTTCGAATGTGCCTCCGCCTAAATTGCGATACAGCGAGGGCGTGTCTCCTGCAAAATTTGTTTTGACGATGTCAAGATTCCCATCCAGATCGTAGTCGGCAGCGGAAACGCCCATTCCGGCTTGGGGTTTTCCGTCGGCGCTTAAAGAGCAGCCCGACTCCATGCCGATGTCCACGAATTTGCCGTTGTGTTTGTTTTGGTACAGCGCGCTGGCCGTCGAATCGTTCGCCACATAAATATCGGGCCAGCCGTCATTGTCGAAATCGGCGGTGAGCACGCCTAGTCCGTAGGTCCCGTTGGCCTGGAATAGACCCGCAGACTCGCTCACGTCGGTGAAAGTTCCGTCACCATTGTTGTGATAGAGGATGTTCTTGCTGCCGTTCAGGCCCGGAGGACCGCACGCCACCATCACTCCTTTGTAAAGGCAAGGACCCGACTCGGGTACAGGCGCGGTCGCGAGGTCGAGATCGATGTAGTTCGCGACAAAAAGATCCAGACGCCCGTCGCGGTCATAATCGACGAAAGCGCAACCCGTGTTCCAGCGCTTGCCGGAGCCCGCAACGCCAGACTTTTCGCTTACGTCAGTGAAGGTGCCGTCTCCGTTGTTGTGGTAGAGCACGTTTTTGCCGAAGTACGTGACAAACAGATCCTCGAATCCGTCGTTGTCGTAATCCCCGATACAGACGCCTTGACCCCAGCCAGAATGCGCGACTCCCGCTTTTGCGGTGACGTCGGTGAACGTGCCATCGCGATTGTTTTTAAATAAATGAGAAGTTGGCGATTGGCCAGCAGGAAAGCCTTCCAGGCGCGAGCCGTTGACCAGGAAAATATCCAACCATCCGTCGTTGTCGTAATCGTAGAACGCGACGCCGCAGCCGGTTGTCTCCAACAGGTATTTGTTTTTGTGTTCGCCGCCAAAGATGGTCTTGACGTTGAGTCCGGACTCGCGAGCGACGTTCAGAAAGCTCACGCCGAGGTTGTTGGCCGGCGCGGTGGTGCCAATCGCATCCAATGTTCCGTGGGTGGCCGTAGCTGGCGCGCGCTGAAAGGCCCGGAGAAAGGGATTCCACGATGCGCGGCAGGCAAACGCGAACACATTTTCAAGCGAGAGCACCAGCGCGGAACGGCTCAACGATTGCAAGAATGTCCGCCGCGACGAAAACAAAAGTGTGGTACCTTCCCGCACGGGGCATGCTCTACCGAGTGCTCGACACTGCGCTTTATCTTAGCGTAAGCGCATCGAGAATCGACAACGTCCGCGACTCGGGTAAGTCGGCCACGAAACTTCGGCGGGCGCTTCTGACGTGAACATGAACTCTCTTCGTCACTTCTTCAGTCGATGTGCGGCTCGAGGCAGCCGGGGGAAAACGGTAGGCTGGATTACGGGGACACAGACAGGAGTGTCTGTGTTACTTGGGTTGAGCCTTTCCCTCGCGGTGTCGCTGGCCGCAGCAATACCGGCTGTTGTGTTGGCGCAGGCGCCGAGCGAGCCGCCGAGTTCGCTGGAACTGTCGCGTCCCGCAAGACCCTGGGAATTTTTACCCGTAGTAGGAACGCGCGCGGCTCTGCTCGGAAACGAAGCTGGACGCATGGAAGCCTGGGTCTATCCGCTGAAGTTTTTGCGCGAATTCCATCTGATATTTCACGAGGGCGACCGCGTTATTTCGCAGGAATCGCTGGCGCGGACGGTCATCGTTCGCCCGGAATCGAGCACCATCGTCTACAGCAGCGACACGTTCACTGTGCGCGAAACCTTTCTTGTGCCGGTGAAAGAGCCCGGCGCGGTCATTCTGCTCCAGGTGGAAACCGAACAGCCGCTCGAAATCGAAGCAAGCTTCGTGCGCGATTTTCAATTGGAATGGCCGGCCGCAATCGGCGGCACGTACATATCGTGGGACGTGAACGCGCGGGCGTTTTTCATGGGCGAGGAGACGAAAAAATTCGTCGTGCTGGTCGGGTCGCCGACGGCGGCGGAAGAGCGTCAGGAATATCAGACGAACTATTCCCAGTCACGAATAAATTCATTCCGCCTCGGCGTTACGAACAAAGGGAAAGACAAAAAGCTGATCGTCATGGCCGCGTCGGTGAACGGGCGAGCGGAGGCCGACGCTTCCTATCAACATCTTTCCGCCGACTATCCGCAATTGCTGAAGGAGTCCGCGGAATACTACGAAAATTATCTTCGCGCGACGCTGAGCCTGACCCTTCCCGACGCCCAGCTGCAACAAGCCTACGATTGGTCGCGCATCAGCGAACTGCAAGGCATGGTCAGCAACCCGTTTCTGGGGACGGGATTAGTCGCGGGCTACCGGACTTCGGGTGAGAGTGCGCGGCCGGGCTTCGCGTGGTTTTTCGGGCGCGATTCCATGTGGACTTCGCTCGCATTAAACGCATCAGGTGATTTTGCGAACACGCGGACTGCGCTGGAATTTGTCAGCAAATTCCAGCGCGACGATGGAAAAATTCCCCACGAGATCTCACAGACCGCGAGCCTCATTCCATGGTTCAAGGATTATCCCTACGGCTATGCTTCGGCCGACGGCACCCCTCTCTACATCATCACGATGAACGATTACGTTACGCAAAGCGGTGATACCGCTTTCGCGAAAGAAAAGTGGGACAGCGTATGGAAGGCGTATCAATTTTTGCGGTCCACGTATGACAAGCAGGGCTTCCCGCAGAATTTCGGAATCGGGCACGGCTGGGTGGAGGGCGGGCCGCTGCTCCCAGTAAGGACGGAGCTATATCAGACGGGGGTTGGAGCGGAGGCGCTGCGAGCACTGGCGCATCTTGCGGAACTCACCGGCAAGGACGATGCGAGCAAGGAGCTGACGAAAGAGTTTGAGCGGCAGCGGCCTCTCGTCGAGAAGGCCTTCTGGCTGACGGAGAAGAATAGATATGCTTTCGCGCTGGATAAAGACGGCAAACCGGTGGACGAAGCCAGTGTGCTGGCTACCGTGCCCATGTGGTTTGGCCTGCTTGACGAGAAAAATGCGAGACAGATGATCTCGCAGCTCGCGGACTCGGATCACCAAACCGATTGGGGCATGCGCATCATTTCTAATCGCGCGACGCGGTTCAGTGGGGGCGGATATCACTACGGCTCGGTATGGCCGCTGTTCACCGGCTGGGCGTCGGTGGGCGAGTACCGCTATCACCGGGCGTTGCCTGCGTACGAAAACTTGCGCGCGAATGCGTTGCTGGCGCTCGACGGGTCGCTGGGGCACGTGACCGAGGTGCTTTCGGGCGATTCTTATGAACCGCTCTCGACGAGTTCACCGCATCAGATATGGTCGGCGGCCATGGTGGTCAGCCCGATCCTGCGCGGAATGCTGGGCTTGTCCGCGGACGCGAAGACATCAACGCTAACGTTTGGTCCGCATGTACCGGCGGATTGGACGTCTTTCGCGATTCATGGCGCGCGAGCGGGTTCGGCGCGAATGGATTTGACTTACGTGCGATCGGCGGATGTGATTACGCTGAGGGTTCATTGCACGAGCGAGGGTGCTTGCCCCGTCGAATTCTCACCCGCGGTCAGCCTGCGCGCGCAGGTGCTCGGGGTGGAGATGAATGGGCGGCCGGTGGCGTTTCACGTTGCGGCCGGCGACGAAGATCAGCACGTGACCACGCGGATCTCGGCTTCCGGCAAATCGAACACGCTGACCATTCGTGTGCGCAACGATTTTGGCGTCAGCTACGAATCGACCCTCCCGCCGCTGGGATCACGCAGCCGGGGATTGCGCATGCAGTCGGAACGCTGGACACCTAACAAGGATACATTGAGTATGAATGTGGCAGGCGCCGCTGGCGGGGTCTATGAACTGACGGTTTGGAATCCGAGCCAATCCGCAACGGTGGAGGGAGGCGAACTGTTGGGAGCCGCGAATGGAAGCGCGAAGGTGCGCGTGCGCTTTCCGCCGGGTGAGGCCGGAGAATATGTTCCGGGCAAAATCATCTTTCACTTTTCAAGTACACAAGAACCCAAACGCAAGCAGGAAAAGCCCCCCAAATGACCCAGCAAGATCCGTAAAGGCGTAAATCAGAGTTCACTTTCGAGCTACACGACGCGGAATTTGCAACGAATAAAACCGCGCCTGTCGAGCATCTAAAGTAATTCCTACAACGGCGAATCGGGCATCTGGAGGGAGTTTCATGTCCAAGATCTTGATCGTTGTCGGTTTGTTGGTGGCCTATATGTGTCCTCTAGCGACGTTCGCTGGCGAGCAGAAAAGTATTCGTGCAAAAAGCCAGTGGTGGCAACACGCCGTTTTCTACGAGGTATATCCGCGAAGCTTCGCCGACAGCAACAACGACGGCGTGGGCGATCTGAATGGCATCACGTCGAAACTCCCTTACCTGGAACATCTCGGCGTGAACGCCATCTGGATCACACCGTGCTTCCCTTCGCCGCAGGTCGATTTCGGATACGACGTGGCCGACTACGAGAGCATCGATCCGATGTATGGGACCCTGGCGGACTTCGACCGGCTGGTGGCCGAAGCCAAGACGCACAACATCAAAATCATTCTCGATTTCGTGCCGAACCACACGTCTGATCAACACAAATGGTTCCAGGAATCAAAATCGTCACGGACGTCGTCGAAACGCGATTGGTATATCTGGCGAGATGGGAAGGCCCCGAACGAGCCGCCCAACAATTGGACTTCGACGTTTGGCGGTTCGGCTTGGAAATACGACCCGGCAACCGGCCAATATTACTATCACTATTTTTACGCCGAGCAACCGGACTTGAACTGGCGCAATCCCGAGGTGAAGAAGGCGATGCTGGACGCGATGCGCTTCTGGTACAAACGCGGCGTCGCGGGTTTCCGGCTTGACGCGGTGGACACCTTACTGGAAGACCCCGACCTGAAAGACAATCCTCCTCTGCCAGGGCAGGACAAGTTTGGCTTTCCCAACACCAATGAGATTTACAACAAAAAGCTCCCCGAAGTGCACGACGTGATGCGCGAAATGCGCAAAGTGGCCGACGAATACGGCGCGGTGCTGATCGGCGAAACGTGGACCCAAAGCGTGGCCCAATTGCGCGAGTATTACGGCGAGCGCAACGACGAACTGCAAATGCCCATGGACCTGATGATGACGGAGTTCAAGCAGCCATCGGCGCCGCTTTTTCGCGAGCACATCACCGCGGTGGAGAATGCCGGAGGATGGCCGGTCTTCGTCATCAGCAACCACGATATCGTGCGCTCGTACACGCGCTGGGGCGATGGCGTACACAACGACGACGTCGCCAAAGTGATAGCGGCCATGTATCTGACCCTGCGGGGCACGCCGATTCTGTACTACGGCGAAGAGATCGGCGTGGAGAACAACGATCCCAGGAGAAAGGAAGACGTCCGCGACCCCATCGGACGGCGCGGCTGGCCCCTGGAAAAAGGACGAGACGGCGAGCGCACACCCATGCAATGGAGCGATGCGGTAAACGCGGGCTTCACTCAGGGGACGCCGTGGCTTCCGGTGGCGCCAAACTACACGACGCACAACGTGGCCAGCGAAACGGCGGACCCGAACTCGATTCTGAATTTCTATCGGCGGCTGCTACAGCTGCGCCGCGATCAGCCGGCGTTGCGTGACGGCAAATATGTTGCCTTGAATCCGGAGGATCCTAATGTGTTTGTGTTTCTTCGGAGTCTGGGGAGTGAGGCGGTGTTGGTGGCGCTGAATATGTCAGGGGAAAGTCATAGCGTGCCGCTCGATCTGGCGAAAGCGGGGTTTCCTTCCGCGAAGATTCGGGTGTTGCTGACGAACGCTACTCAGCAGGTCCCTGCTTCCTCTAAGAAATTGTCGATAGGGCCGTACTCAGCTTTCATCGCAAAAGTATCAAAATAGGTCCATCAGGAGCTCAGCATCTCGGCGTCGCCCGGCTAGGAGGATGAGCTAGCATCTAGGATAGGTGGCCTAAGAGTACGCGTACACCCCTGCGAAGCTAAGCCTTGCAGTATCAGCGATTACAAAATTCATCGTGATGAAAGCGCTGTGCGATTGAGCGGGACGCATCGATCGCCTCGGATATTCAACCGATTTATGTATCATTCCTTAACTGGCGACTATACTATTCGTCGTCGGGGTCGCAAACTTCGAGGCTACGAGGCGAGATATGAAGAGTGCACGTGTGTCATTTGTTGGATCGTTGTCCCTGCTGCTCTTTTCTTGTGCCATGGTGCCGCCGACAAGCAGGGCCCAGACTACCGGCCGGCTGGAGTTTGCTTACGCTGTGGATCAGAACACGAACGCGGTACTCGGGTACAAGGTTGGTGCGACTGGCACGTTGACGCCGCTGGCGACGCCTTCGTTTCACGCTGGCGTTGCGCCGAACAGCATAGCGATAGACCCAACCGGGCACTTTCTGTACGTGGTGAACCTCCTCTCGGACAATGTTTCCGGCTACGCCATCAGCGCCGATGGAACATTGAAACCTGTGCCGGGATCTCCGTTTCCGGCAGGCTCGGGCCCAGGATGGATCACCATCGATCCCACGGGACGGTTCGTCTACGTAGCGAACTGCGCCGATTTATGCTCCGGGCTTGGACAAGGGAGCGTGTCGGGATACGCGATCAACAAAACGACGGGAGCGTTAACAGCAGTACCAGGCTCCCCCTTCACAGCGGATCAGATACCCTATGCCGTGACCGTCGATCATACGGGTTCATTCGCCTACGTCGCCAACTTCCGTTCGGGAACGATTTCAGTTTTCAAAATTGACCAATGCTCGGGATCGCTGTGGGCAAGCTCGCAGAGCGTGCCGACGGGCGGGTCGGATCCACTCGCGCTGACGCTCGATCCGCATGGCCGATTCCTGTATGTAACCAACACCGGGAGCAACAATGTTTCGGCGTTCGCGGTCGAGAGCAACGGAGTACTGAAGACTGTACCAGGATCGCCGTTTGCATCGGAAAACTCCACGCAAGGAATCGTTGTCAGCCCATCGGGAGAATTTCTTTACGTCACCGCGGGGTTTGGCGTACTTGGCTACTCCATCGAAACGAGTGGGCAACTGGTGCCGCTGGCGGGCTCGCCGTTTCCTGCTTCCGGCTTCCTCGTTTCTCTGAGCCAGGACAAGAGGGGGCACTACCTGTATGGAGCAGCGTCTGCCGCGGGCGTCGACGCATTCAAACTCGATCCGACAACCGGGAAGTTGACGACGGTAACCGGTACACCTTTCGCGACGCACGGTAATGCCGCCTCGGTTACGACCGCGATAGGCCGCTAGGCTGGCGACATTATGCGATTCCTAGCTTCCGCTGCATTTCCTCGAGCGAGACGCCTTTGGTCTCCGGGTAGAAGGCCGCGACCACGATGAATTGCAGGACCATCATCGCTGAGAAGAAGACGAAGGGGTACGCGCCGGAGGTATGCGCGACCAGCGGAAAGATCAACGAGATCACTCCGTTCATGAACCAGTGAGAAAAACTGCCGAGGCTCTGTCCTTTCGCGCGAACCTGATTGGGAAATACCTCGCCGATGTAAACCCAGATCACCGCTCCCTGCGAAAACGCAAAAAACGCGATGAAACCTACGAGCAGCCACACCAGCAGGCTCTGATGCTGCTGCGTGAAGAAAATATAGGCCACGCCCGCTAGGCATAATGCGGTGCCCACCGATCCCACCAGCAAGAGGGTCTTTCTGCCGATTTTGTCGATTACCGACATGGCGATCATGGTGAACAACAGATTCGTGCCGCCGATGGCGACTGCCTGCAAGTCGCCGGAGACCTTGCTGAAGCCCGCGAATCCGAAGATATCGTTGATGTAGTAGAGGATGGCGTTGATGCCGGAGAGCTGGTTGAACATGCCGATCGACACGGCCAGGAAAATCGGAAAGCGATATTTCCAGGAGAACAGAGCATCGCTCGAAGCGTGCTCCGTGTCGATCGACTGCACGATCTCCTGGAGCTCTTCCTCGTAGTTTTCCTCACCGATTTGTCGCAGAACCTCGCGAGCTTCCTCGACGCGTTTCTTCTTGACCAGCCAGCGCGGACTTCGTGGAATGCCGAACAACAGAGCGAAAAACAAGGCGGCGGGAAGGGCGGGAACGGCAAACTTCCATCTCCACTCATTCACGCCGAAATGCGCCAGTCCCACCAGGTAGTTTGAAAAATAAGCCAGCAAAATGCCAAGCACCACGTTGAATTGGAACAGGCCGACGAGCCGCCCGCGATATTTCGCCGGGGCAAGTTCCGCGATATACATGGGTCCCAGCACCGAGGAACCGCCGATGCCTAGTCCTCCGATAAAGCGGAAGAAAACGAGCGCCGACCAGCTCCAGGCGAAGGCGCAGCCTAGAGAAGAGACCAGATACAAAACGGCCAGGACTCGCAGGCTGTCGCGGCGCCCGAACTTGTCGCCCGGTATGCCGGCAAGCATGGATCCGAAAATAGTGCCGAGAATGGCGCTGAAAACGGTGATGCCGAGAAGGGAGGGTGAGAGGTGGTAGACTTCGGTGAGAGAACGGGTGGTGCCGGAAATTACGGCGGTATCGAAGCCGAAGAGGAGGCCGCCTAACGCGGCTACAGCTGTACTTTTAATTAGCGTGCGATTGAGGGCCATACGTCTGCGCGGAGATTGTACAGAAGTCTGGCGGAATAAGAGGGATATTTTGGAAGGGATTGCATCAATGGCTGCCAGAGGTCGGGACTATTTGCCAGCATTCGGGAAACAATGTGGCGAGAAGAGCCCGCACGCAAAGTCGGCCGTGTCGTGCACCACGGAATACTTGACCGCGTAGGTCGCCTCTTGCCGGGGCGTGCGCCGGGACGAGCTAGCCCCTCCCCTACAAGTACAAGAGGGGTGCTTGGGGTACGTTGGGGTCCTGCGCCTATCCTGGTCGGATAGGCGCAGGATAACAGTTGCTTGCTGACACTAAGCTTACGCGAGGCATCCGTACTTTACCGCTCCGACCTATGTATCGGTGTCGCGGATTGTAAATTTGCCTCAACACAATTGACATAGGCCACGGGGTCACGATACGTTTAGCCCCTCCTCCTTGTTCCGGTGGTCCCAGTCCCTCAAAGGATTTCGACACCGGCTGACGGTGCTTATGGGAGGCGAGCTAGTCGGAGTAGCCGCGAGTACTCCGAAAACCCCCGAGCAACAGAGCGGTTTCAATTGGAAGTAAGATCCATCATCCGCCGCGGGAAGCGGCGCATCTAACTTCGTCGAACAGCAGCGGGCGCCATCCTCCCGCGCGGGAGTCAATGTGAGTCAGCCGAAGAGTCAACAAGATATGGATCTGCTAAGCATCAATACTATTCGCACGCTGGCGATCGATGCAGTGCAGAAGGCCAACTCGGGTCACCCTGGCGCGCCCATGGGGCTTGCGCCAGTCGTCTATGCATTGTGGCAGCGCTACCTGAGATACGATCCTGCCGACCCACTGTGGCCCAATCGCGACCGGTTTGTGCTCTCGAATGGTCATGCTTCGATGCTGCTGTACGCGACTCTCCACCTGACCGGAGTCCGCGGCGTCGACAGCGATGGCAACGTCACGCCGGATAAACCCGCGTTGTCGATGGACGATCTCAAACAGTTCCGCCAGCTGGACAGCAAGACGCCGGGGCATCCGGAGTCGCACATGACCGCGGGTGTGGAGACAACGACAGGGCCGCTGGGGCAGGGCGTTGGAAATAGCGTGGGCATGGCCATCGCGAGCAAGTGGCTGGCCGCGAACTACAACAAGCCGGGACTTGAGGTATTTGATTTCAACGTGTACGCCATGTGTGGCGACGGCGACATGATGGAGGGTGTGGGCTGTGAGGCGGCTTCGCTTGCCGGGCATTTGAAGCTGTCCAATCTTTGCTGGATCTACGATCACAACCACGTGACGCTGGATGGGCCAGCGTCGTATTCGTTCAGCGAAGACGTCATGACGAGATTCATAGGACTTGGTTGGAACGTCACGCGGGTGGCGGATGCCAATGACCTGGAGATGCTGGGCCACGCGTACGAGACGTTCTTGAAGACAAAAGACCGACCGACGCTAATTGTGGTGGACAGCCACATCGGATATGGGTCACCGAACAAACAGGATTCTTCGGATTCGCACGGTGAACCCCTGGGCGTGGAAGAAGTGAAACTCGTAAAGAAATTCTACGGCTGGCCGGAGGATGCGCAGTTTCTGGTGCCGGATGGCGTTTACGACCAGTTCAAGAAAGGCATCGGAAAGCGCGGCGCGGAACTTCACAGCAATTGGTCGAAGAAATTCGGAGACTATAAGCAACAGTTTCCGGAATTGGCCGAGCAGCTTGATTTGATGCAGCACTGGAAATTGCCCCAAGGCTGGGACAAGGATTTGCCGACCTTCCCGCCTGACGCCAAGGGCATGGCTACCCGCGATTCTTCCGGGAAGGTGCTGAACGCGCTGGGTAAGAATATTCCCTGGCTGATTGGCGGGTCGGCGGATCTGGCGCATTCGAATAAGACCAACCTGACTTTCGAGGGCGCGGGCGATTTTTTCCCCGACGAATATAAGGGGCGCAATTTGCATTTTGGCGTGCGCGAACACGCGATGGGCGCCGCAGTAAACGGGATGAGCGTGACCCGGCTGCGGGCCTTCGGCGCCACATTTTTCAACTTCAGCGACTACATGCGGTCGAGCATGCGGCTGGCGGCCCTGATGGAGACGCCCTCGATCTTTATTTTCACGCATGATTCGATCGGCCTTGGCGAAGATGGGCCGACGCACCAGCCGATCGAGCAGCTGGCCGGACTGCGCGCGATGCCAAATATGCTCGTGCTGCGTCCGGGTGACGCCAACGAAGTGGTGGAGGCGTACAAGATCATCATCCAGTCCCGGCATTCGCCCGCCTCGCTGGTGCTTACACGGCAGACGATGCCGACCTACGACCGCACAAAATATGCTCCGGCTTCCGGCGTGGCCAAGGGCGCTTATGTTTTGGCCGATGCCGACGGTGGAAAGCCGGACGTGATTCTGATGGGCACCGGCAGCGAAGTGCATCTCTGTGTGGAGGCTTACGAGAAGTTGAAGGCCGAGGGCATCAAGGCGCGGGTGGTGAGCATGCCATCATGGGAACTGTTTGAAAAGCAGGACGCGGCGTATAAGGTGAGCGTCTTTCCCCCGAATGTGACCGCGCGCGTATCGGTCGAAATGGCTTCCACTTTCGGGTGGGAGCGCTATGTCGGGCCGAAGGGCAAGATGATTGGCATGCATACTTTCGGAGCTTCCGCGCCGCTGAAAGACGTGCTCAAGAAATTTGGATTCGTGACCGAGAATGTGGTAGCCGTGGCGAAAGAAGTTTTGGGAAAGTGAGCGCTGCATGAAAGTCGTGGTTGGCTCGGATCACGCTGGGTATCAGCTGAAGATGGCGATGGGCGAGTATTTGCGCTCGCTAGGGCACGAGGTACTTGACGTCGGAGCTTATGACGAGAAGGCTTCCGACTACCCGGACTTCGCGGAAAAGGTGGGCCGCGCGGTGCTCGATGGGAAATCGGAGCGGGGCGTGCTCATTTGCGGGAGCGGCGTGGGAGCCAGCGTGGCCGCCAATAAACTGCGCGGCATCCGCGCGGGCATGTGTCATGACACCTACTCGGCACATCAAGGAGTAGAGCACGACAACATCAATATTCTGGTGTTGGGCTCGCGCGTGATTGGTGTCGCGCTCGCGCAGGATCTGGTCAAGGCATTCATGGGGGCCAAGTTTACGAACGAGGAGCGCCACGTGCGACGGCTCGGCAAAGTGAAGGTAATGGAAGACAAGTTTTGCGACAGCTAAATCGAGGCGGATCTAAGACGTCTTCAGGCCTTCCGAGTACAGCGCGGCGCTGCCCCGGGGCGTACAATAAGGTTTCGAGAATTTCGGCAAAGGAGACAATTTTATGACTACAACATCGACGATTCCAAAGGTCGGATCAACTCAAGGCATGAACCCCCTGAAAGCGCTACTGGCATACGGGCAGTCGCCATGGATGGACTACATCCGGCGAGATCTGCTCACCAGCGGCGGCCTGAAAAAAATGATTGATGAGGACGGCTTGCGCGGTATGACCTCGAACCCGACGATTTTCGAGAAGGCCATTACCGGCAGCAAATTCTATGCGGATATTTTGGAGGCGCCCGACGCAAAACAGTTGGGGGCGGGCGGCGTGTACGAGAAAATCGCGATTCGCGACGTGCGGGACGCGACCGACATTTTCAAGCCGGTGTACGACGAGACCAAACGCCGTGATGGATATGTGAGCCTGGAAGTTTCACCGCTGCTCGCCAACGATACAAAGGCGACTATCGAGGAAGCGCGCCGGCTTTGGAAGACGGTGAACCGCGAAAACGTGATGGTGAAAGTGCCCGCTACCCCGGCAGGCGTCCCGGCCATTCGGCAGCTTCTCGAAGACGGCCTCAACATCAATATCACGCTGCTCTTTGCTCAATCGGCTTACGAGCAGGTCGCCGAGGCTTATCTTGCGGCTTTGGAGGCCCGCGTCAAGAAGGGTCAGGACATCAGCCACATCGCCAGCGTTGCGAGCTTTTTCGTCAGCCGTATCGACAGCATGATCGACGGCATGATCGAAGCGAAGCTCAAAACCGAAACGGACCCCAAGAAAAAGGAGTTGCTAACCTCGATCGAGGGCAAGGTGGCCATCGCGAATGCGAAGCTGACCTATAAGAAGTATCAGGAGCTAGTTGGCGGAGCGCGCTGGAAGGCGCTGGCGGCCAAAGGTGGACAGACGCAGCGGCTTCTGTGGGCCAGCACCAGCACCAAAAATCCCAAGTATCGCGACGTGCTGTACGTGGAAGAGCTGATCGGCGCTGATACTGTCGACACCATTCCGCCGGCGACGTTCGACGCGTTCCGCGATCATGGCAAAGTTCGCAATAGCCTCACCGAGAACGTGGAAGAAGCGGCCCGGACGATGGCCAACCTCGAAAAGGCTGGCATTTCGATGAAGGAAGTGACCGAGAAGCTGGTGGTGGACGGCGTCAAACTCTTTGCCGACGCCTTTCATTCGCTTCTGGAAGCCACCGGCAAAACTGCTGGAGTGCACGCGTGAGTCTAAATCGCCAGAGCTATAAACTCCCAGCCTCACTCTCTGGCGCCGTGAAGGCGTCGCTCGAAGATTGGAAAAAGAACAACAAGGTCCGGCGGCTGTGGCAACGCGACGCCTCCGTCTGGACCGGCGCCGATGAAGATAAGTGGCTCGGCTGGTTGACCATCGTTGACGAGCAACTCGCCCACATCGACGCGTTGAAAAGCATCGCCGCTGACGTTAAGAACGCCAAGTTCAAGCACGCGCTGCTGCTGGGCATGGGCGGATCGAGCCTGTGCCCGGAAGTCCTGCGACTCACCTTCGGCAAGATCAAAGGCTTTCCCGAGCTGCACGTCCTCGATTCCACCGATCCCGCGCAGATCAAAGCCATTGAAAAGAAAGTTGATCTGAAGAGCACGATCTGCATCGTCTCCAGCAAATCCGGCAGCACGCTCGAACCGAACATCTACAAGCAATACTTTTTCGAGCAGGTCAAGAAAAAGGTCGGTGAGAAAGAAGTAGGCAACCGTTTTATCGCCATCACCGATCCCGGGTCGAAGATGCAAACGGTCGCGGAGAACGATAAGTTCCGCAAGATCTTCTTCGGCGATCCCAGCATCGGTGGGCGCTATTCCGCGTTGTCGAATTTCGGCATGGTGCCCGGATCGATTATGGGCATCGACATTCCAAAATTACTGAAGATCACGGCGGAGATGGTGAAAGCCTGCGGCGCAGAAACGGCGGCTGACGCGAATCCCAGCGTAATACTTGGCGCGATTCTGGGAAGCGGGGCCGTTAATGGCCGCGACAAAACCACGATCATCGCTTCGCCGGGAATTTACGACCTCGGGGCATGGCTCGAGCAGCTGATTGCGGAATCGACTGGGAAGATCGGCAAGGGCATCATTCCGATCGATCGCGAAACTCCGGCGAAGCCTGCTGTTTATGGCAACGACCGCGTCTTTGCTTATTTGCGTCTGGAGACCAAGCCTAGCAAGGCGCAGGATGCCGCGGTCGCGGCGCTCGAAAAAGCCGGCCATCCGGTGGTGCGCATTTCGATCCCGAACATTTACAATCTCGGCCAGGAATTTTTCCGCTGGGAGATCGCCACGGCGGTCGCGGGTTCCATCATCGGCATCAATGCCTTCAACCAGCCGGACGTAGAAGCCAGCAAAATCGAAACGAAGAAACTCACGAGCGAGTACGAAGAAAAGGGCAAACTGCCTCCCGAATCGCCGTTTTTCGAGGGGAATGGCATCAAGCTCTACGCCGACGAGAAAAATGCGGCCGCGCTGAAAGGCGGTTCGACGCTCACCGATGTTTTGAAAGCGCATCTTGGACGCATTCACGACGGTGACTACTTCGGCGTGCTCGGCTACATCACCATGAACGACGCCAACGAGAAGGCGCTGCAGCAAATGCGCCTCGCCGTCCGTGACAAAAAGAAAGTGGCCACCGTGCTAGGCTTCGGCCCTCGCTTCTTGCACTCCACCGGCCAAGCCTATAAAGGCGGGCCAAACAGCGGCGTCTTTCTCCAAATCACCTGCGATGACGCCGTCGATCTGCCGGTGCCCGGACAGAAATACACTTTCGGCATCGTAAAAGCCGCACAAGCCCGCGGCGATTTTGCGGTGCTGAACGAACGCGGCCGCCGCGCGCTTCGCGTACATATCGGCAAAAATGTCGCCAAGGATCTCGCCAAGCTAAACTCGGCGGTGCAACAAGTTTTGAAGTAGGGCCATCGACACAAGGCTGGGGAGCAAGCGCCAAATGTATTCGCCACCAATCGAAACGCACTGAGGAGCGCACGCAATGCAACTGGGCATGATCGGACTAGGCAGAATGGGCGCCAACATGGTGCGCCGGCTGCAGAAAAACGGCCATCAGTGCGTAGTGTACGACCGCACGCCAGCCACCGTGAATCAGCTCGTCGGAGACGGCGCAACCGGTTCGACCAGCCTCGACGACTTCGTCAAAAAGCTCAACAAGCCGCGCGCCGTCTGGCTCATGGTTCCCGCTGGGGTGGTGGACGCCACGCTCCACGAACTCACCAGCAAGCTGGACGTCGGCGACATCGTCATCGACGGCGGCAACTCCTATTACATCGACGACATTCGCCGCGCGAAAGAACTCTCCGCCAAAGGCATTCACTATGTGGACGTCGGCACCAGCGGCGGTGTCTGGGGCTTGGAGCGCGGGTATTGCCAGATGATTGGCGGCGAAACCGACATCGTGAAGCACCTCGATCCCATTTTCAAAACGCTAGCCCCGGGACGCGGCAGCGTCGACCGCACTCCTGGCCGTGAAAAGGTCACGGGCACCGCTGAAGAAGGCTATCTTCACTGCGGGCCGTCTGGCGGCGGACACTTCGTAAAAATGGTTCACAATGGCATCGAGTATGGATTGATGGCCGCCTACGCCGAGGGCCTCAATATCCTGAAGCACGCCAACGTGGGCAAACAAGATCATCACGAAAGCGACGCCGAAACGACGCCGTTGCGTTATCCCGAGCACTATCAGTATGACTTCAATCTCGCCGACGTCGCGGAAGTTTGGCGACGCGGCAGCGTGGTCGCTTCCTGGCTGCTCGATCTCACTGCCATCTCGCTGCTTGAACAGCCAACGCTCGATCGTTTCTCCGGCCGGGTCTCCGATTCCGGCGAGGGCCGCTGGACCATCATCGCCGGCATTGAGTCTGGCGCGCCGGCCCCCGTCTTGACGGAATCGTTGTACGAGCGATTCACTTCGCGGGGCGAATCTGATTTCGCATCCAAACTTTTGTCGGCCATGCGTTTCCAGTTCGGCGGCCACGTCGAGAAGAAAAGTTAAATAACAAACGCGACGTCGAGAAGGCAACGCAGCAAGAATCAGGAGTGTAAGAACCTCTTATGAACCACCAAACCCCAAACACAACCGCCGCTCCTTGCGTCATGGTTATCTTCGGCGCTACCGGCGACCTTACCAAGCGCAAGCTCATTCCCGCGCTTTGCAATCTCGCCAACGATAATCTCCTCTCGAAGCAATTCGCCATCATCGGCTTTGCCAGCAACGACATGACCACAGATGGCTTTCGCAAGACGCTGTCCGAGGAGATCCCCAAGTACACCCAAATCGACATGAGGAACTGGGACTGGTTCAAGGAGCGCATCTACTACGTCAGGGGCGATTTCCAGGACCCCGAAGCTTACAAGCGCCTGGCGCAGCAAATCGAGGAAGTAAACCAACGACACGACACCAAAGGGAACAAATTCTTTTATCTTGCTGTGGCACCGCGATTTTTCTCTCCAATCGTCAACCAACTCGGTCAGGCAGGTCTCACCAAGGAAGAAAACCATCAGTGGGCGCGCGTCATCGTGGAAAAGCCCTTCGGCCACGACTTGGCTTCCGCCATCCAGCTCAACAAAGATCTAAAGCAGGTTCTCGACGAACACCAGATTTACCGCATCGATCACTATCTCGGTAAGGAGACCGTGCAGAACGTCATGGTCTTCCGCTTCTCCAACAACATCATCGAGCCGCTTTGGAACCGTAATTACGTCGATCACGTGCAGATTACCGCCTCAGAAACCGTGGGCGTCGAGCATCGCGGTGGCTTCTATGAAACCGCGGGCGCGCTCCGCGACATGGTTCCCAACCATCTCTTCCAGCTCCTTACCATGACCGCGATGGAGCCCCCCATTTCCTTTGACGCCGACGAGGTGCGCAACAAGCAAGCCGAAGTCCTGCACGCCATCCAGCCGCTCATGCCCGAAGACGTCCTGACTAACACCGTCCGCGGCCAATATGGCGAAGGCGTCATCGACGGCGAGCGCGTGCCTGCCTACCGCGACGAGCCTGACGTGGCTCCCGACTCCAACACCGAAACGTACGTCGCACTTAAACTTCAAATCGACAATTGGCGCTGGGCCGGAGTTCCCTTTTACCTGCGCACGGGAAAGCGCCTGGCCACCCGCGCCACCGAAATCGTCATCCAGTTCCGCCGCACTCCGTTCGTCCTGTTCCGCAATACCACGGTAAGAAATCTGGAGACGAATCGCCTGGTGATTCACATCCAACCTGAAGAAGGCATCTCGCTCAGCTTCGGCGCGAAAGTTCCCGGCTCGCTGATGAAGCTGGGACTGGTGAACATGGATTTTGACTACTCCAACTATTTTGGCATCGAGCACAGCACCGGCTACGAGCGCCTTCTCCGTGATTGCATGGCCGGGGATGCCACGCTCTTCCAGCGCGCCGACATGGTCGAAGCCGGCTGGAGTGTGATTCAGCCCATTATCGACGTGTGGCACGCACTACCTGCCCGTGGCTTCCCCAATTACCCCGCTGGTTCGTGGGGACCAGCCGAAGCCGACGAATTGCTGCAACGCGACGGTCGAGCATGGCGTCGCATTGGCGAAGAAGACATGGATCGTCGCAGCAGCCATGTCTCCGTGCCAGACCGGGCGGTGACTGCGTAGTGCCTTGCGGGAGTGGGGCTTGGCTCGGCCAAAGCAGCAAGAGCAAAGCCCGCGAAGAAAAGTTCTGCGATCCTGGGAGTCAACGTGAACCGCGAAGTCCAAATCTTATCGGACGGCGCCGCTATCGCTCGGCGCGCCGCCGAGCGAATCGTCGAGTCCGCAGCAGATGCAGTGAAAGAAAGAGGCGTCTTCACCATCGCCCTCGCTGGTGGCTCTACGCCAAAAACTCTCTATTCCCTGCTTGCCACGGACACGACTTTCAAATCCCAAATGCCCTGGGAGAAGACCCAGTTCTTCTTCGGTGACGAACGCCACGTCCCACCCGACGATTCCGATAGCAACTTCCGCATGGCTAACGAATCCATGCTCTCGAAGGTCTCGCTGAGACCCGAACAAATCATCCGCATCAAAGGCGAATACGAAGACACTGAAAAAGCCGCCACGGAGTACGAGCAGGCATTGCGCTCATGGTTCAAGCTTTCCGAGGGTCAACTCCCGCGTTTCGACGTTGTGCTGCTCGGTATGGGCGACGAGGGTCACACACTTTCGCTCTTCCCTGGAACCAAGGCTCTGCACGATAATGGACGCTTGGTGATGCCCAACTGGATTGGCAAGCTCTTTACCAAGCGCGTCACCATTACCGCACCGGTGGCCAACAATTCGGCGCTCGCCATTTTCATGGTTACCAAGGCGGACAAGGCTCTGGCCCTGAAAGGTGTGCTGGAGGGACCTTATGAGCCCGAACAATTGCCCTCGCAATTGATCCAGCCGAAAAACGGGAAAGTTTTGTGGCTGGTGGACACCACCGCCGCCAGTAAACTCTCGACGGAGACTGGAGTACGACAATTAGGAGCAAGCTGAGCGCTTTGCAGTCGCAAAGAAATTGACCGCGAGCCGGTCACACAAAAATTGATCGCCCCGTGGTCACAAGAAAAAGAGGAGACTTCAAATGGCAACAGTCGCTAGCAGCAACAAGGCCGAAACTTATCTCGGCGCTAAAGCCGAATCCCTGCTGGGCTTCAAGTCACCGAAAATTCCGAAAGAACGCCTGCATTTGCCGGGGCCTAACTTTATCGACGAGATCTACGCCGTATCGGATCGCAACATCCGCGTGCTGACCAATCTTCAGCGCATGTTCGGTCACGGACGTCTCGCCAACACCGGCTATCTCTCGATTCTGCCCGTTGATCAAGGCATCGAGCACTCCGCAGGCGCCAGCTTCGCCAAGAATCCAGATTATTTCGATGGCGAAAACATCGTCAAGCTGGCTATCGAGGGCCAGTGCAACGCCGTCGCCTCCACTTTCGGCGTGCTCGGCTCCGTCGCTCGCAAGTATGCCCACAAGATTCCCTTCATCGTGAAGCTCAACCACAACGAGCTCCTCACCTACCCCAACCAGTTCAACCAGATTTTCTTCGGCACCGTGAAGGACGCCTACGACATGGGCGCAGCCGCCGTGGGAGCCACCATTTACTTTGGTTCCGAACAAGCGGACCGTCAAATCATTGAAGTCAGCCAGGCCTTCGCCGAGGCCCACGACCTGGGCATGGCCACGGTTCTCTGGTGCTACCTTCGCAACAATGCGTTCAAGACGAAGGAGAAGGACTACCATCTCTCGTCCGATCTTACCGGCCAGGCCAATCATCTTGGTGTCACCATCAAAGCCGACATCATCAAGCAAAAGCTCCCGGAAAATAACGGCGGCTACGAGGCTCTCAACATGGGCAATTCCAGCTACGGCAAGTTCGACAAGCGCATTTATACCGATCTCAACAGCGATCACCCCATCGATCTCTGCCGCTATCAGGTCATCAACTGTTTTGCCGGCCGCTCCGGCCTGATCAACAGCGGCGGCGCATCCGGAGCCAACGACTTCGAGGAAGCCGTAACCACCGCGGTCATCAACAAGCGCGCCGGCGGCACCGGCCTGATCTCCGGCCGCAAAGCCTTCCAGCGCCCCATGGCCGAAGGCGTTCAACTCCTAAACGCCATCCAAGACGTGTACCTGAGCCCTGACGTAACCGTCGCCTAGCGGCCAATGCCCTTGTAGAGGCGAGTTTATCTCGCCATCCTGCGTCCGTTACTAGCGCTGTGCCCCATTTCGGGTAAATGGCTTCCCTTTTCGGCGGCTATCCCCTCGGCTATCGCGAGGTTTCTACGGACTTAGCAAGGATCAACCTGGCCATTCGAATGTATCAAACGATAAATAATATTGACATAATATACATTTCGTGCCAACGTTTGCTGTGAACTCTCGGTTTCATTGCCGCCGCACCTCCCCGTCGCATCTTGTCCCGTCTGACATGCCGCTTGATCGGCCCCTTGTTTTCAATAACATGCAACATCCTTTTCCCGTAACTCCTTTTCTTTCACATTCATGCAAAAAACACCCGGGGTGGGGGGCCGGAGGCGAAGCCGTGGCGAAAGTCCGTCCACCCTCGACTCACCAGGCTTGGCAGTTCGGAATCATTCGGAAACAATCCGCCGCAAGCTTGCCCGGCTACGCTCTCCTCGGAAAATGCCATAATACAAATCTTCCCACCTGGCATCTCATCTCTGACCGAGGCTAAGGAGACCACTGTGGCGAATCGACTGGCAGGCAAAGTAGTGGCAATCACCGGCGGCGACCAGGGTATCGGTCGCGCTATCGCGGAGCGCCTCGCGCTAGAAGGCGCGGATGTCGCGTTGTGTTACCGGTCAAATAAGAAGGGCGCCGACGAAGTCGTTACTGAATTGAAGAAAATGGGACGCAAGGCAGCGGCGTTCCAGGCCGACGTCGGGAAGGTCGCGGAGGGACAGCGCTTCATCAGCGAGGCGGTCGCGCAACTCGGTCGCGTTGACATCCTCGTGAACAATGCCGGACTCGAGCGCCGGGCTGATTTCTGGGATGTCACGGAGCAGGACTACGATCTTGTTCTCGATGTAAATCTGAAGGGGCCGTTCTTCGTCACGCAGGCCTTCGTCAAGCATCGCATGCAGGCCAAGGCCGGCGGCAAGGTGATCAACATCAGCTCCGTGCACGAGGAGCTTCCCTTCCCGCACTTTACCTCCTACTGCGCCAGCAAGGGCGGCATCAAAATGATGACCCGCAACCTCTCGATCGAACTCGCCCCATTCGGGATCACCATCAATTCCATTGCCCCGGGAGCGATTGAAACTCCCATCAACAAAAATTTATTGAACGATCCGGCAAAGTTGAAGCCATTGCTGGAAAATATTCCGCTCAAACGGTTGGGAAAACCAGAAGATGTGGCTGGCGTCGCGGCCTTTCTCGCTTCGGCAGACTCCGATTATATGACCGGCACGACGACGTTCATCGATGGTGGATTGACCTGGAACTACGAAGAACAGTAAAGTGACGCCACAATCGGAGGGAGAATCATGGCGCAAACTCCTGGGCCGCAAAGCAAGCCGGTACGACTCGTAATCGCCGACGTGGACGGCACGCTGGTGACACACGAGAAAATTCTCACTCAGCGCGCGATTCAAGCGGTTTTCAAGATGCGCGAAGCGGGTATCCAATTCGCGATCACCAGCGGCCGCCCGCCGAAAGGGATGGCGATGTTGATCGAACCGCTGAAGCTCGACGAGCCGATCGCGGCGTTCAATGGGGGCGTCGTCATTCAACCGGATCTGAAGACTGTCCTGGCACAGAACGTTTTGCCGCCCGACGTTGTAAAGAAAACCGTTCCGTTGATTCTCGAGCACAATCTGGACGTGTGGATCTACACCGACACGACGTGGTTTGTGCGCGATGTAAATGCGCCGCACGTCGCTCGCGAGCAGTGGACCGTTAAATTTGAGCCGGTGGTCACGGATAAGCTCGAGACGCTCGTGGACAACGTCGCCAAAATTGTGGGCGTCAGCGACGATCTGGAGGCTGTGGCTCGTTGCGAGAAAGACGTCCAGCAAGCGTGTGGCTCAAGCGTCTCCGCCACCCGCTCGCAGCCATACTACCTCGACGTGACCCATCCGAAGGCCAACAAAGGCGAGGTCGTTCTGATCCTTTCGGAACTGCTGAAAATTCCACCGCAAGAAATCGCCACCATCGGCGACATGCCCAACGATGTTTTGATGTTCGTGAAAAGTGGCGTCAGCATCGCTATGGGCAATGCCAGCCCCGAAGTGCAGAAGTCCGCGACTTACGTAACCACGTCGAGCGAGGACGAAGGTTTCGCCAATGCCATGGAGAAATTCATCCTCCAACGCCACGCCGCAGTTTCGTGAGGCGCGGGAGGGTTGCAACCTGACTCGGCAAAATTGACGAAATCAGGGAAGTGAATGGCGCACACGCACGGCCAGATGCAACCCTAATGTTCGACGGCTCACAAGCGCGCCATTGTTGCCGAGCGGGCGGCTTGCAGAAGTTTTGCGGCGTTGTCTCGCGCATCACCGTGGCCGAAGACAGCGTTGCCGGCCACCAGCAAATCGGCGCCGGCACGAACCACATCGCCAACCGTATTGAGATCGACTCCGCCGTCCACTTCGATGCGGAACGCCAGGCCGCGTGACTCGCGAAGCCTCGCCAGCGTTTCGATTTTCCGGAGCGAGTTTTTAATGAAGTGTTGCCCGCCGAAACCCGGATTCACTGACATCACCAGCACATGATGCACGATGTCCAACACTTCGTCGAGCATGTGAACTGGCGTCGCCGGATTGATGACCACCGCAGGCTTACATCCGTGCGATGCAATCAAATGAAGAGTTCGATCCAGGTGCACGCAAGCTTCCTGGTGCACGGAAATCCAAGTGGCGCCAGCTTCTGCGAAAGCCGCGATGAATTCGTCGGGATTCTCGATCATCAGGTGGCAGTCGAACGGGACGTCGGGCACTGATTTGCGAAGAGAAGCGACCACCGGCGGGCCAATGGTGATGTTCGGAACGAAGTGTCCGTCCATGATGTCGACGTGTAACACCGTTCCACCGCCATCGATGGCGGTCTGCGCGTGAGCGCCGAGCCGCGCGAAATCGGCCGATAGGATCGATGGTGCGAGTTCAATCAACGCGTTGCTCCTTGCTGCCAAACGGAAGCATGGCCTCGCAACTAAGTGTGGCGAAGCCTCCGCTCGCAATGCTCAGTGACTCAATTATACGCGAAGGCGCACGATTGCCTCTTGCGAATCTGAGGACCTAATTGTGAGTAGTCGGCCAAGGGACGGTGCAGCGTTTCGCGCTGCTTTCGCGGGCCAGTTCCAGAGCGCGCATGACGTCGAGCGCCTGCGTCAGCGTGACAAATGGCTCGGCTTTACCGAGGAGAACGTCGCGGAGGTTCGCGTAGTAATCGCGGTAGTCGCCCGTGCCGGACGGGACGCGGCACTGCGTTGTGTTTGTGCCGTCGGAGAGCGTTAACAGGCCCCAGTTCTCTTCGGGTTCGGCGCCCCACGGCGCGTCTTTGGGAATCTCGCCGCGACGCAAATTCATTTCTTGCGGATCGAAAGTCTGTTTCAGGAACGCGCCTTTTGTGCCAAACAGCAGGAACCGAGGCCGCTGCGTTGCGGCCAGGATGTTCGAGCTGAGGAGGGCGCGCATACTGTTTCGATAGTGGAACATGACGTCAAATGCGTCGTCGGCCAAGCCACCTTCGCGCTCGATGCGAATATCCGCGGTAACCGCTTCCGGGAGACCGAAAAGAACCATCGCGTGATCGATCAGGTGCGGGCCAATGTCGAACAAGATGCCCGCGCCGGGAACTTGCCGCTCACGCCAGGCGTTGGGTTTCAGGTTCGGGCGAAATCGGTCGTAGTTAGTTTCAAAGCGAACGATACGGCCGAGCGTGCCGGCGGCAACAAGTTGCCGAATCGCCTGGAAGTCACCGTCATAGCGGCGATTCTGGTACACGGTGAGCAAGCGGCCAGATTTTTGCGCGAACTGCGCGAGCGAGGCGGCTTCCTCGTAGGATGTGGCAAAAGGTTTGTCGACGACAACATCGCGGCCTGCGGCGAGACACTGCCGCGCGAATGGCGCATGCGTATCGTTGGGCGTCGCGATGACGATCAAGCGGATGTCGGGAATCGCGAGAAGCTCGTCGAGGCTGCGCACCATGCGCGCATCGGGGTAGGCCGCGGCGGCCTCCGCGCCGCTGCGCTGCAAAATCGCGGCAAGTCTCAAACCGGGAACCGCGCGGATGACCGGAGCGTGAAATGACCGACCAGCAAGACCGAAACCAACCAGTCCGACGTTAATCATGAGAGCTTGGAATCATGAAATAGAAAACCACCCAAAGAGAATTCAAGGATCTGAGAATCGCATAGTGTTCGGCAGCGGTCTTCGCTCGCTGCTCAAAAAGCGTATCCGAATTCAGCTTGAAACGTAACTCTCTTTATCGACTTGTCCTGATTGGAAGTTGCCGCGGGCTCTCTGCTCCTTCAGAATAACTGCACCCATGGCCGCGACGATTTCAGCTGCAACCCCTAAGAGCAAAAAAAGAACGGGCTTACTGGCGTTGCTTGCCGCCGGATTTGCGCTGACTGGCATTCCCACGGTGATCATCGGGCCGATCTTGCCGCTCTTTATTTCGCGATGGTCGCTGAGCGATACGCAAGCGGGATTGTTTTTCACGGTGCAATTCGCCGCCTCGCTCTGCGGCGTGTGGGTCACCACGTGGCTGACATCCCGGCGCGGGTATCGGACGAGCCTGTTCATTGGATACCTGCTCACGGGCGCGGGCTTGGCGATGCTGAATCCGCCGACTCACGCGCTTGCGCTCGTTGCGACAGCTGCTTTCGGGGTTGGCTACGGCATGGTTGTGCCGCCGACCAATCTTTCGGCGGCCGAAGCGGGCGGTGCGGGCATGGTAAGTCTGCTCAATTTTGCGTGGGGCATCGGAGCGGTCGCTTGCTCGCCACTTATTTTGCTCGCGCTGCAGCATCACGTCTTGTCCGTTTTTCTTTGGATCGTGGCTTGTTGCCCGTTGCTGCTGGCCGTCTGCTTTCTCTTCGTTTCATTTCCGCCAGACCACCACGCGGATCCGACCACGTCCACGCCGGGACAAACGGGGCCCCCGGCGTTGGCGATCACCATTGTGGTGTCGGCACTGTTTTTCATTTACGTTGGAATCGAGACCAGTATCGGCGGATGGGCAGCCGAGGATACAAGGCGGCTCGCGGGGCACGTGAGCAGCCTGACGACCATGGCGCCCTTGTTTTTCTATGCCGGGCTGATGATGGGTCGCGGCGCTGCTCCGCTGATCCTGAAGCGCATTGGCGAAATTCGTGTTGTCTTGATGGCTCTCAGTTTGGTGATCCTGGGTCTGGGTTTTATTCTTGTGGCGCGTTCGCCGCGCATGGCCATTCCGGGCTTTGCGATTGCGGGCTTAGGATGTGCCAGCATCTATCCGATTTATATTGCGTGGTTCTCGAAGTGGTATGGGGCAGCGGCGCGACGACTAGGAGGAGTGGTTTTCTCGATGGCGTCGCTTGGCGCGTCGGCGATGCCCTGGCTGGTGGGATTTGTTTCGACGTGGACGGGGAGTTTGCGGATCGGGTTGTTGGTGCCGCTGGTTGGGTGTTTTTTCATGCTGGGGTTGCTGGCGGTCTTGCGGCGTCGGAAATTGGAATTTGCTGGATAGTGGTCAAAGCCGCTGATCGTTCTAGAGTTGGGGTCACGACAGCGCGCTTGCGGAGACGCGTGCATCTTGCTGACGCCGGGGAGTGGCTTACTGGGATACAGTCCAGGGTGTCCGTGGTACTTGCGGGCAACCACGTATGTCAGGGGTTTGCGTCTGAGGTATTCTTGGCGCGTGCAAAGGACCTCTTCGTGGCAACGATCGCCGACTAAGGCGCTGCTGCTGGGGCTGATCATCACTTTGGCGGCCATCGTTGCGTATTCGGCGTACATCACCGTGCAAATCGCCGGGCTGCGGCAACTGCAAAGCGATATGGTGGACCGCAACCGCAAAGACTCGCTGCAGCTTTTGCGCTTGCAGAACGATCTGAATTCGGTGGCGCTGGCGATGCGGGACATGCTGGATGCGGGCGAGCCGTATCCGCTGGTCGCGTGGTCGGCGCAGTTCGACCGGCTTCGAGCAGACCTGGACGCAGCGCTGCATATCGAAGAGGACAATGCAGCCGCGCAGCGCACGCCCGAGCAGCGAAACTATCTGCGGCAGCAGCTCTCACAATTCTGGGACGCGATGGACCGCATGTTTGCGCTGGCTCGGAGCGGAAAGGAAGAAGAGGCGCGCGCGCAAATCCGGCTTTCGCTGCAGGCGCGTGAAGCGGCCTTGAGCACGGCGGTGTCGCGCCTGCTCGTGGAAAACAACGAGGGAGAGCAGCAAGCCGCGGCGAAGATCGAGGAGATTTACAACCGCGTGCAGCGGCAAGTGTATTTGTTCCTGGCGGCTACGTTGGTCGCGATCGTTTTCATCAGCTTGTACTTGATCCGCACAAACAAAGAGATCTTCGCGAAGCTCGCGGTACTTTCCGAGCAGCGCAGCGAGCTGGCGCAGAAATTGATTACCACCCAAGAGTCCACACTGCGTCATATTTCGCGCGAGCTCCACGACGAGTTCGGCCAGGTCCTGACGGCGATCGGATCGCTGCTGGGACGGCTGAGTACTCAAGCGCCGGAAGGGTCGCCGCTGCGGCAGGATTTGCAGGAAGTGCGGGAAATTGCCCAATCGACGCTGAACAATATTCGCGGATTATCGCAAGCGCTGCACCCGGTGCTACTGGAAGAGCAGGGCTTGGAGAGCACCCTCGACTGGTACATTCCTAACGCATCGCATCAGATGGGGCTTAGGTTGCAATACGAAAAATCCGGCGCGACTTTTCCTGTGGATACTGCGGTGGGTGTGCACATCTATCGCGTGCTGCAGGAAGCTTTGAACAATGTTAGCCGGCATTCGGGGGAGCGCGAGGCGTGGGTGCGGCTAAAATTCCTGCGCAGCGCACTAGAGTTGGAAGTGGAAGACCACGGCAAAGGATTTGCCACGCGCGGCGCGCATCAAGGAATTGGGCTCGTGGGCATGCGCGAACGGGCTGGATTGATCGGAGGAATATTGGAGCTGCTGCAACTCGAAAGTGGAGGAACCTTGGTGCGCTTGCTGGTTCCCCGCGAGAAGGCTGTGGCTCATGGCTGATAAGATCACCGTTTTGCTGGTGGACGACCACGCACTGGTGCGGAAGGGCTTCCGGCGAATGCTGGAGGATGACGCGACGATTTCAGTGGTTGGAGAAGCGAGCGACGGAAACGAGGCGGTGAAGTTGGCGGTCGCGTTACGGCCGAAGGTTACCGTGATGGACTGCGCGCTGCCGGGAATCAGCGGCATCGAAGCGATGCGACAAATTCGTACGAAACTTCCGGACGCTGCGATTCTCATGTTGAGCATGCACTCCGAAGACACGCTGATTCGCCAGGCGCTGGAAGCCGGTGCTCGCGGATACATTTTGAAGAATGCGATGGATTTGGATTTAGTGAGCGCAGTGAAAGGTGTAGCCGCGGGGAAAACCGTTCTCGATCCGCAACTTGTGAAACCTGATGCCCTGAAAGGCGAACGCGATTCCGGATTGACGGTGCGCGAGCTGGAAATTTTGCAGCACATCGTGGCCGGGAAATCGAACAAAGAGATTGCCACAGAATTGAAACTGAGCGCCAACACGGTGGCGGTACACCGGGCAAACATCATGGATGCCCTGGGGATTCACAAAACCGCTGAGTTGGTGGTGTACGCGATTCGCAACGGCCTGGTTACTCTGCCGTGAGACGAAGAGATTTTCTGGCGGGCGCGTGCGGCGCGGGGCTTGCAACGTTGTCCTCGCCATTCGATGGATTTGCAAGCCCAGATGGTTCGGTGCCCGGCTTCCGCCTTGTTGATGTCACCTCGCAGGCGGGAATTCACTTTCAACACAATAGTGGCGCGTACGGCGGCAAATTGCTGCCTGAAACGCTTGGTTCGGGTTGCGCATTTCTGGATTACGACGCCGACGGTTGGCAGGACATTCTTTTCGTGAATGCGATGGATTGGCCGGGGCACAAGCGCCAGCGGTCCACCCCGCGCCTTTATCGCAACAATCGCAATGGCACTTTTGCTGACGTGACCAAGAGCGCAGGACTCGATATCGAAATGTATGGAATGGGCGTGGCGGTCGGCGATTACAACAACGATGGTTTCCCCGACATTCTAATTACCTGTGTGGGACAAAACCGGCTGTTCCGCAACACGGGCAAAGGCACCTTCGTGGATGCGACGCAGAAAAGCGGGCTTCACGGGCGACAGGCCTTCAGCACATCCGCGATGTGGTTCGACTACGATCGCGACGGATTGCTCGACCTGTTCGTGTGCAATTACGTGCGTTGGTCGCCTGAGCACGATGTCTTCTGCAGCTTGGATGCGAAACACAAATCCTATTGCACGCCAGAAGCATACCGCGGAGACACCAGTTGGCTGTTTCACAATCGCGGCGACGGGACGTTTGAGGACGTGACCGCGACCAGCGGAATTTTCGACAGCAGCTCGAAATCGCTGGGCGTAGCGATGATCGACTACAACCAGGATGGCTGGCCGGATTTGCTGGTGGCGAACGACACTCAGCCGAACAAGCTCTATCGAAATTTAGGCAATGGCAAGTTCAAAGATGTCGCGGTGGAGGCGGGCCTGGCGTTCAGCGCCGACGGCAAAGCGCGCGCCGGAATGGGCGTGGACGTTGGTGACTTCGAGAACTCAGGCAAGCCGGGCGTTGCAATCACCAACTTTGACAACGAGATGACCGGCTTGTACCGGGCGGCGCGATCCGGAGTATACGACGATATCGCGACCGCGTCGGGCGTTGGACTCGCCTCGCGCAACACGTTGGGATTTGGCTGCGTTTTCCTGGACGCGGATCTCGACGGCATGCTCGACCTGGCGGTGGCCAATGGCCACATCGACGAGACGGTGCGCAACATTCGCGGCAACATCGGCTACGCGCAAGCCCCGCAACTTTTCTGGAATCAGGGCGGCGCGCGATTCCGCGACGTGGCCGGCGAAGTGGGAGGCGGATTCGATCAGCCAAAAATCGGGCGCGGTCTCGCTTATGGCGATTTCGATCGCGACGGAGACCTGGACCTTTTGTTGACCACCAATAATGGTCCGGCATTTTTGTATCGCAACGATCAGACTGCGGGAAACCGCAGTATCCGTTTTCGATTGCAGGGAACGAAATCAAATCGCGACGCGGTGGGGGCGGTGGTACGAATTTTCTACAACGGGCAGATGCAGAGCCGCACTGTGCGCGGCGGGTCGAGCTATCTTTCGCAATCGGAATTGCCGGTCACGTTCGGGTTGGGTAAACGCGACAAGATCGAGCGGGCGACGATTGAGTGGCCCAACGGGCGTGTGGAGGAATTCAAGAACTTAAGCACCGGGAAGTCGTATCAATGCATTGAAAGCAAGGGACTTGAGGAAGAAACGAAAGCCTAGTTGTTTTGCAGTATTGCTATGCTTTCGCTGTATCTCTATAAAGAGGGCAACATATATCGCTTCCAGCGAGGCCACAAACCCTGACCCCCGGAGGCACCCCAAGCACTTGCGGCCGGATGCACACCCATCCGGCCGCTGATTTTTTGTGGCGGAATATTTTAGCATTGGTCGCTAGATGCGACGGGGATCGACGGGCGATCCTGAACGCAATTGAGGAGCGTCGTACGTTGAGGTCCTTCGCTCCGCACAGGATGACATAAACCGCGACTGCGCGAGTCGCGACAACAAGGAGTCAAGGCTGCGAGTTGATTCAGTTCGTCCAGAGTCCGAGTGAATGCAGTTTGCGACTAGGTTTAGATTTCCATGGGGAGCGAATCGATGACGTGGATTAAAACCATAAGCATGGACGATGACGAACGCGTGAGGAATGCCATGCTCGAGCAGCGCAAACTGTATCCGGTGGAATATGCGACGCCGGTGCCTGCCGTCGATCACGGCATGGAAGCCGGAATCGTCGCATCGCACTCTTTGATCCCGGAGGCGATGTTCCATTCCTTCAGCGCGTTTGGTGCCATGATGTCGCCGGAGCTGCCGCTGACGCGCCGCCAGCACGAGATGATCACCAGTCTGGTATCGGTAACCAACCGCTGCCACTATTGAATCGAATCTCACGCAGAGTTTCTGCGTCGCGTCAGCCTCGATGATGCCCTCGTCGAAGCGCTTCGAAAGGATTACCGCACCGCGCCGATCAACGAGCAGGACCGCGTCATGCTCGACTACGTCGTGAAAATTACCAAAGACGCCACGCGGTGTTCGCCAGCCGACCACGATGCCTTGCGCGCCGTCGGATTCGACGACAGAGGGATCCTGCAGATCACTCTGATCACGGCCTGGTTCAACTACATCAATCGGGTAGCGGACGCGCTGGGAGTTGGCCGCGACTAATCCTGCGGCCGCCCAACCCCCTGGGTGAACAGGCCCTGTAGAGTCTGTGTGGCAACCTGAAAATCAGCCCTCGGCGGCTGAAGCCGAATTGAAACGCAAGCACTTGCGGCATGGCTGAAGCCATGCCCTGACGAATCCGAATGTTGCCACACAGACTCTGTAGGGACACGGCACTGCTGTGTTCGCTATACCGACCTTGTCCGGACTACCGCCCCCAGGCATTGCTATGTAGTGTAGTATTCAAGGGTTTTGCTGTGCCGCAGGGCCGGCTAGAAATTCGTCTATTTGCGGGCTGGGCGCATCGCTCCAACTGCACCAAGATGAAGCAAGATACCGTAGTCGTTGGCGTCGACGTTGGTGGAACAAAAGTAGCGGCAGGTCTCGTCGATTGCTCCGGGAAAATTCGCGCACAAAGCCGCGCTCCCATGGTCGCCAATGACGCGGGGCGAGGCTTGGCAGCCGTAAGCACCGCGATCAACGAACTTCTGAAATCTTCCGTAACGCAACGCACCCTGTCGATCGGCATCTGCGCGCCAGGCCCGCTCAATCCCACGACCGGAGTGGTCATCAATCCGCCAAATCTTCCGGGGTGGCACAACTTCCCACTCGCCGCGGAACTACGCAAACTCTATCCCGATAGCGCCGTAAAAATCGACAACGATGCGAACGCTGCGGCGCTGGCGGAGAGCAAGTGGGGCGCTGGGCGCGGCTATCGCAATGTATTTTACGCGACGATCGGAACAGGTATCGGAGCGGGTTTGGTCTTCGACGGCCAGATCTACCATGGTCGAACGGGCTCAGCCGTCGAAGGCGGGCACCAAGGCATTGATCCGCGTGGCCCACTTTGTCCGTGCGGCAAGCGTGGGTGCATTGAGGTTCTCGCCGCCGGACCGGCGATTGCACGTCGCGCCCGCGAGAAACTCTCGCGCTCGGCAAAGTCCATGATGCTCGAAATGGCCGGCGGCGATTCCCAGGCGATCACCAGCGAAATGGTGGCCAAAGCCTATTGGGCGGAAGACGCGGTCGCGAAAGAAGTCATGAAGGAAACGCTGGACCTCCTCGCCTACTGGCTCGGGAACATTGTCGATCTGGTTGAGCCCGACGTCATTGTGATCGGCGGAGGAGTGTCCTCTATGCTTGCGCCATTTCTGGAGGAGATCCGCGCGCGCTGGATAGGCTCATGCCTGAATCCCTATCCGCAAGACATCCCCTTGGTTCTTGCGCACTACAAGGAGGATGCGGGGATAGCAGGGGCGGCGGCTCTCTGTGATACTAATGCAAAGTAAATAGCAGGGGATAGGTGACCTATGGCACATGCAACCGCAAGCACCACGTCTGTGACTGCGGGCGTCGACTCCGGTGTGAATTACCGTCGCCCCTTAGCGATGGTGACTACGCTTTTTTTCATGTGGGGATTTCTCACCAGCCTTAACGACATTCTTATCCCGCACCTAAAGTCGGTGTTTGATCTGAACTACGCGAAGGCCATGCTGATTCAATTCGCGTTTTTTACGTCGTACTTTGTGTTCTCACTGCCGTCCGGGAAATTGATCGACGCCGTCGGCTATAAGAAAGCGATGGTCGCGGGATTATTTACGATGGGGATTGGCGCGCTGCTTTTCATTCCGGCAGCCAGCGTTCCATCCTTTCCCATGTTCCTCACCGCGCTCATCGTCCTCGCTGCCGGCATGACGATCTTACAAGTTTCCGCGAATCCTTACGTCGCGATCCTGGGCCCGGAAAAAACGGCCGCGAGCCGCCTCAATCTGGCGCAGGCGTTCAACTCACTCGGCACCACGATCGGACCGAAACTCGGCGGCCTGTTGATCCTGAGCAGTGCGCCTCTGGCCGTCGCAGCGATGCACCGGATGTCCGCGCCCGACTTGCAAGCCTATCGAGTCCACGAAGCCTCCTCGGTCAAAATCCCTTATCTTGTCTTTGCGCTGGCGCTGATGAGCCTGGGCGTCGCTATCGCGCTATTCAAGCTGCCGCGTATTGCCTCGGTGGAGCAGCGAGATGGCGCCGTGCACGACTCGATTTGGCGCCATACCCATCTCATTCTCGGCGCCGTCGGAATCTTCGTATACGTTGGTGCCGAAGTTTCCATTGGCAGCTTTTTGGTGAACTACTTCAGCCAGCCCGACATTGGCAACATTTCAGAGAAAGTAGCGACGGGGTTTGTGTCGCTCTATTGGCTCGGCGCGATGATCGGGCGCTTCATTGGCTCGGGGTTGCAGCAGAAGATTTCGCCGAACAAGATACTGGGCGTAGCCGCTCTGGTTGCCGCCATTCTCGTCGCGGCATCCATGTTGACGCTGGGACACATCGCGATGTGGACCATCATCGCTGTCGGCCTGTTCAACTCCGTCATGTTCCCGACCATCTTCACTCTCGCGATCGAAGGCCTCGGCCCGCTTACCGGCGACGGCTCCGGCCTATTGGTCGCGGCGATAGTGGGCGGCGCGATCATCCCGGAACTTCAGGGCCTTCTCGCCGACCGCATCGGCATCCATCACGCTTTCTTCCTTCCGATCCTCTGCTACTTCTACATCGCGTTCTACGCCTTTGTAGGCTCAAAACGAAAAACCACGGCTCCCGTGGCCGCCTAGCTCCGCAGCAGCAACACGGAGTCCACATCTTCCGATCAACGTCGCGGAGCTCGCTCGTGGATTGTAGTTTGGTCTTGGAATCTCGACCTAGACAGCAGCGGCTGCACTAGGAGAGGGGCACAGGCACACACTGTCATCAACTCCAACTATCCCAACTCCAGCCACGAAAGCTCCGACTACCTTACTGCTTCGCCAACTTTCCGTCGGCGGTCAACCGTTCCAGCCACCGCCGCGCTGTCGCCGCTTCGGGCCGGTCGCTGTGAGCCTTGAGGAAATCGCGAAGCGCCTGCCCCGCCTCTTCATACTTCCCTGCCGCCGTCAGCGATTGCGCCAACAACAACTCGATCTCTGGCGCTTTCCCATTTGAACCATTCAGCGCGATTTGCGATTCCTTCACTGCTTCGTCGTACTGTTGCTGGTGGTAATAGGCCTTCGCGAGCGTCCAGTGTGTTTCGTACCCGCTGTGGGAGTCGAGCTTCAGTGATTGCTCCAGTGGCGAAATCGCAGCGTCGTACCTGCCCTGATCCGACAGCGCCATGCCCAGAGCCGCGAATGCCAGCGCATGAGTAGGGTCGATCTGCGTAGCTTTTTCCAAAACGCTTTGCGCATCAGCGAAATTTCGCCGCTTCAGATCCAATACTCCTTGCAAGTACAAAACGTCGGGGTGTCCGGGCGCTAGCTTGATCGCCTCGCTGACATATTTGTCCGCGTCTTTCAGTTTGTCCGCACCCAGCGCTCGCAATCCCTTGTCAAATGCTTCCTGAGCTTTTGGCGCGAGCACCGGCTTGCCCGGAACTCCCGACGTTTCGTTGGAATTCGGCAGGCGCTTTAGAACAATCTCGACTTCGGATTTCAAGGCTACCGGGATCGACACTTCTTTTTGCCCGGCTTCATAGCCCGGAGCGCTCACCGCAACGGTATATTCTCCCAGCCCGGCGAGCATAAAAAACACCCGGCCTTTTCGCGTCGCGCCCTGGTCGGTGAAAACTCCGGACCGATAGATCTTGACCATCGCCGGCACCGAGATTTCTCCGCCAGAACTGTCGCGCACGGTGACCGAAATTTCCGGCCGATCGCCGCGAGTCATGTTCATTTCCGCAGAGCTATCCTGGCAGCGCGCCGACGACGAAAAAACGCATATCGCCAGCGGCAGCAGGAACACTGTCGGCAAGAATGCGCGGTGTTTCGTTGGATGCATAAGGCCCGTCAAAAACTGTTCGAAGGGTAGTCCCGTGTGTCAAACCTCGTCAAGGACAACATTGTCTACCTCCTGCCGGCTGCAGCTCTTCCCAGTTCTCCCGATTTCACTCGCCGATCCGATTTTGGCTCGTCCCCTGGCTATGATATTGTCCCTCGGGCATTTGGAGGGGAACGGCATGAGCAAATTAAGCTCCTGGCTAATGTTCGCGGCAACCGTGGGAACCGTGCTTCTCGCGGCCACAGCACTTCGCGGGGCAGGCTCCGCTCCGAAGGTGAAAGTCGACACCGGCAAGGTCGAAGGCAAGTCCGACGGCACGATCGACGCTTTCCTGGGAATTCCCTACGCTACCCCGCCCGTCGGCGACCTCCGCTGGAAGCCACCGGCCCGCCCCGCAAAATGGAAAGCCGGGCGCAAGGCCACGGAGTTTGGCTCACGCTGCATGCAGAGCCGCGTCTTCGAGGACATGATCTTCCGCGATCCCGGAATCAGTGAGGATTGCCTGTACCTGAACGTGTGGCGGCCGGCGAAGCGCCCCGGTGGCAAACTGCCTGTAATGGTCTGGGTTTACGGTGGGGGGTTCGTCGCGGGCGCCAGCTCCGAGCCGCGACAAGATGGCACCAATCTCGCCAAGGAAGGCGTCGTGGTCGTTTCCATGAACTACCGCCTGGGCATTTTCGGTTTCTTCGCGCATCCCGATCTGGCAAAAGAGTCCGGCCGGAATTCTGCAGGCAACTATGGATTGCTCGACCAGGTCGCGGCCCTCGAGTGGGTGAAGCGCAACATCGCGGCCTTTGGCGGGGATCCCGGGAACGTCACGATCTTCGGCGAGAGTGCCGGCTCGTTCTCCGTGAGCGAGCTAATGGCGTCGCCCGTAGCGAAGGGTTTATTCAACAGAGCGATCGGCGAAAGTGGCGGAGCGTTTGCCAGCCACAGCTTGCCATTCCGCTCCCTGGCGGAAAGTTCGGAAGCAGACGCTAATTTTGCCAGCGAGGCACTCGGCGCGAAAACGCTTGCACAGCTGCGCGCCCTGCCCGCGGAAAAACTCCTCGCGGCCGCGACCGCTGCGAAAAATCTGCGTTTCGCCCCAAACATCGACGGCTACTTCCTGCCGGAGACCGTAGCGGCCATCTTCGCCGCCGGAAAGCAAAGCGACGTCCCGCTGCTTGCAGGCTGGAACATGGACGAGGCCAGTTTTGCAGTGGCCAACATAAAAGACGACCCAGTCGCTAAGCTGAAGGAAACGGCGCAAAAGGAGTTCGGCGACAAGGCCGACGAATTCCTCAAGCACTATCACGCCGACAACAACCAGCAAGCCCTACGCGTGCTGACAGATTTCGAAGGCGACCGTTTCATCGCCTTTTCAACCTGGAAGTGGCTGGAAGCGCAGAAAAACGCCGGCAAGTCCCCGGTCTATCGCTACCGCTTCGACATGCTCCACCCCCCTGATCCGAAGCGTCCACCGAACGCTGGTGCCTACCACTCCGCCGAGATCGAATATGTCTTCGGCGCGCTCGATTCCGAAAATTGGGTCAGCTGGCGTCCCGAAGACCACACGCTGAGCGACCAGATGCGCAAATACTGGTCGAATTTCGCGCGCTCCGGCGACCCGAACGGTCCCCGCCTGCCGAAATGGCCGGCCTACGATGCGGCGACCGAATGGCAAACCATGCACCTCGACGCCGAGCCAAAGGCCGAGAAAGACACCCAACGTGATCGTTACTTGTTCCTGGATCGTGTCTGGGGAAAGTAGGAGTGTTGAGGCGTTTCCAACGATCGGGGCTTCAGGTCCGTGTGAAAACTCTGACGCCCTTAGAGGTGGGGGCTTTCTCAGCCCCGACGCAGGTGCCCAGCTGTCAAGCGCTTAAACTCCGAAAAACTCTTCGATTTCAGCCAGTCCCCATCGCCCTGCGTTACCAGAGATGAAGAAGCGAATGGCCCACGACATATCCGGCACCGAAAACACCGATCAGCACCACGCCCGACCAGAGAAGCAGCCCAAGGAGTGCCCAAGCCAGTTCCTTCTGATCGTCTTCCGGTTTTGCCGGGAAAAGTCCGGAATCTGAGCCTTTAACGACTGGCTGGGTACGGTCTAGGTCCATGAAGTTGACTCTGAGGCTTGGTCCTGCGGATGAACTCGCTTTTGGTTCTGCACCATTTCCCAAGTTCGTTGCAACAGCTCTTCGAATTCGACGTCAGAAAGCGTTCGATCGGTAGTGCGCGGTTCGCTAGCGGTCGCCATTCGGTCCCTCCACGCGGCTCTCCGCCCCTTTCGCGGGGATTCGGAAGCAGAGGGCCAGCCCAAGAGAAGCACGTTGGCTTCCAGATAGGAGAGACCGTGGTAATCCTCCAACCGAATGAAAATAAAGGACGATTGAATTGCGGGCCGCGGCCATTTCGCAAAGAGACGAGAAATAGTCTCCAATCAGAGACACGACATCGAGGAAGCTCGGCTCCGAAAAGTCTCAGACTCCGACCAGCCACTTCGATCCGCTAGGCATATTGTGCACGGCCATTGGGCGTCACTCTTCACTTCCCGGTCCAAGCCCTCGGTCGACATGGCGAATTCCCTCTTCTACGAGCTACGCCGCCTGCTTGCGCAAATGAGCCCGCATCGCCTCAAGCCCAGCCTCCATGTTGTCGCGCCCGTAGCCAATGCGAAAACGATCTGCCGGTGTCGCACCCAAATCAGACTTGTACACACTGGCTGGCAGCAAGAGCACGCCGCTCTGCTCGAGAAGCGTGCTCGCAAACACCTCGACACCTTCCTTGCCCAGGTACCGAGGAAACCCAATGCACCCGCCATCCGGCAAATACCAAGCAAACAAATCCGCGTGCTCCGCGAAGAACTCCTCCAACAGCGCCAAGTTCCGGGCAATCAAGCTGCGGTTCCGCGCCAAAATCCGGTCCCGCGCCTTCAAACCAATCTGCGCCAGAAGCTCGCTAGGCGTCGCACCGCAGATCGAAGTGTAATGCTTCACGCG